>Ga0255383_1034_pt1 | contig 20329 bp, 10 predicted proteins | sample ANMaggSSYBR01C12_FD_182100 | JGI IMG/M metagenome (GOLD analysis project Ga0255383, IMG submission 182100) | Sediment cell enrichment communities from methane seep in Santa Monica Basin, California, United Staets - ANME aggregate JGI... | ecosystem: Environmental > Aquatic > Marine > Cold seeps >...
TCCCTGCCCACATGACGGGGATGTTCAGGTTTGGTCTTTTGCGGCGATCGTGAAATGTTGACATTTGTTGGCCACAAAAAAAGAGAAGAGGTCAGACAGATATTGTCGCCGAATATACAATTGAAATATTTCAATGGAAGAAAACGAAAAAAATGGCAGTGGTAGGATTCCAGACCGATGAAAATGGCCGGGAATTAGGTCGGTGGTGACAATGCGCAAGAGAACAGTGCGGATCGAGCCAAAAAATTGCTCAATTTAGGTTTTAATATAATTTCATGTTTCAACACGTTGCATGACTATAGCCGTGCGGGTGGGAAGATAGAGGCTGAGCAAATGCCTTTCCTTGCTGCGAGCTGTATCAGGCAATGTCAGATGATATTGATCAGCAAGCAACCGGCCATGTCCTCCGTATTCGGAAGCATCGCTTTCAAAGATCATCCGGTATTTTCCCGGTAATACTTCAAAAGAATAGTTGTCGTAAGAACGTGTTGGATGAAAGTTGAACATAAATAAAAGACCGCCCCGTTTGAAAGCAATAACCTTATCCTTTAAATGTTCAAACAAAAGATGCGGTCCTGGTAACTCAAGAATCCGGAAACGTTTGGCAAATTCGATCATGTCACGGTCAAAATGTGCAATAAAATGATACTTCAGGTCAGGATCATCAACAAGGTGCCACTGACGTCGTGCATAACGGTATGACCATGCATTCCCTTCACGTGGAAAATCAATCCATTCCGGATGTCCGAATTCATTGCCCATAAAGTTGAGATAGCCGCTGCCGGCAGTTGTCAGGGTGATTAATCTGATAAGCTTGTGCAGGGCTATACCTCTGTCAACCATGATATTTTCATCAGATACGCGCATGTGACTAAACATGTCTGAACCAATGAGCCGGAAGAGGAGGGTCTTGTCTCCCACAAGAGCCTGATCATGCGATTCAGAGTAACTTATAGTCTTTTCGTCTCTTCTCCGGTTGGTCAGCTCACGCCACAGATGCCCAATATGCCATTCTTCATCCGGCAGATGCTTAATCAGCCGGATCCAGTAGTCAGGAATGCCCATTGCAAACCGGTAATCAAAACCGATTCCGCCCTCAGATAACGGCATGGCCAGCCCCGGCATTCCGCTGATGTCTTCGCCAATGGTAAGAGCATCCGGGCGCACTTCATGGATGAGCCTGTTGGCCAGAGCGAGATACGTGAGCGCGTCTTCATCCACGTTGTCATCAAAATACTGCTCATAAGAAGTAAAGGCCTTTCCCAGGCCGTGATGCCGGTAGAGCATGCTGGTAATTCCGTCAAAGCGGAAACCGTCAAAGCGGTATTCGTCGAGCCAGAAGCGACAGTTTGAAAGAAGAAAATGAATGACCTGGTATTTGCCGTAATCAAAGCATCTGGAATTCCAGGCTTCGTGAAACCCGCGGGGTCCTTCGTGGAAATATTGATAGTAAGTCCCGTCAAAGCGGCTTAGCCCCTCCACTTCATTGGATACAGCATGGGAATGGACTATGTCCATTATCACCGCAAGACCGGCTGCGTGGGCTGTGTCGATCAATTCCTTTAGTTCTTCCGGTGTTCCGAACCTTGAGGAAGCAGCAAAAAAACTCGATACATGGTAACCGAATGAACCATAGTAGGGATGCTCAGGGATTGCCATTAGCTGAAGTATATTATAACCGCTATCAATGATCCGCGGGAGAATATGCCTGGTAAATTCACGGTATGAACCGATCTTTTCCTCTTCCTGGGCCATGCCGACGTGTGCTTCATATATGAAGAGAGCACCGGATGGACACCGAAAATCATTGCATTGCCATTTATAGATGGAAGAAGGAAGCCAAACCTGGGCATTAAAAATCAATGTTTCAGGATCCTGCACCACGCGTCGCGCATACGCGGGAATACGATCACCTTCCCCGCCATGCCAATGGATACGAAGCCGGTAGAGATCCCCATGCTTCAACGTCTTTTCAGGTATACGGATTTCCCACACACCATCTCTTTTGATCCGATCCAGGGCAAACGCCTCTTTTTCCAGCCAGCCTGTCATATCTCCTACCAGATAGACTGCGGTGGCATTAGGCGCCCATTCCCGGAATATCCACTCTTCATCGGAAAAATGCAGTCCAAAGTATTCATGGCCTGCGGCAAACTCAGCCAGGTCTGTTTTACCCTGAGTAAGCATCTTTTCCATCTTGTGGATATTTACTATCCGCCGTTTAAGAGCTTCCTCATACGGCCGCAGAAATGGATCTCTCTCCAGAAGACTCTGCAATAGATCATCTATTCCGCTAAAGACGGATTCTTTGTCTGATGTCACGTTAATCCTCCTAAAGTAGGGGCAATCCCTTGTGGTTGCCCAGTCTTGTGGTTGCCCCCTTTTTTGTGGTTGCCCAGCATTGCGTAATCAATTTGTAATCGGGCAGGCACAGGGGCCTGCCCCTACAGTTAAACCAACGGACGCTTTAACATCTTTTCGTAAAGATCAATATACCTGCGTGCTGTAACAGCATGATTGAAGGTGGCAGCGCTTTGTATCATTATACGCTCAATCTGCTGCTTCTTTACTTTTTGAGGCAGATCATAAAAACGCAAGGCCTCTTTGATGGCCCAGAGCAGACCGTTTGAATCAAAAGTCTTAAAAAGGAAGCCGTTGCCTCTATTGCTGTCTACATCCATGTGAATGATCGTATCATGTATCCCTCCTGTATCGTGAGCCACAGGAAGTGACCCATAGATTGGACCTGTCATTTGAGGAAGACCGCACGGTTCAAAACGGGAAGGCATTAATATAAAATCTGAAGCAGCAAAGGCCAGACGGGCTATTTGTTCGTCGAAGTCGCATATTGCCACACGGTTGTATAACTTATGGAACTGCGCTATCTGTTTGAAATGCTCTTGAAAACTTCCGTTAGCCACAAATATGATCTCCAGATTCCGCTCCCAGTAGCTGGAAACAACATTGTAGAGGATTTCAGCTAACAACTGACATCCCTTTTGAATAGTATCAAGACGGGAAGGCCAGAAGAAGATCGGAGCGCTTGCATCCTGGATAAGCCCTAATCTTTTCTGGAGAAGTCGCTTGTTTTCCAGTTTTCCTTCAACATGATTTTTTGCGCTGTACCGGCGAACCAGAGCCTTGTCAGAAGCAGGATCAAAAGAGGGGTCAGGAGCGTTTAGTATTCCTACAGCACATCCGGCATTCCATTTGTTGGTCAGTTGCTGTTGCAGCGGTCTTTCTACAAAATCGTGCCGGTTTTTAACTATTTCCGTCAGAAAGGTTGGACTTACTGTATTGACAAAGTGGGCGGCAAATATCCCGCTCGCAAGGAAATCTACCGGGTTGGAGTCTCTGCTTTCCTCATAGGAGGATGGAGGGTACTCGAAAAAAAGATGTCGCCAGAATGATGCAGCATCAATACCTTCGTATTCGATGTGAGACATGGGGCTTTTCACGGTATGAATGTTATGGACAGTGAAAAGACATGGGATGCCTAATTGTCTTGCCATTGCCGGAATCAGGCCGGTCATCCAATCGTTGCAATGGATAAGATCCGGCCACACATGCGGGACGATGTTGTTGATAACCTCTCGCTGAAAAGCAAGGGCGATCTTAATGTTTTCTTTCCCATAATTAGAATAAACATGGTCCATATAGAAAAAGGCTCTGTCTTCGGCGAGATGAAGCCTTTCGTCAGGCATTCCACTCCTGATGGTGTTCAGCTCCCTTATGATGAGGGGAGGAGGGTGCGCCGGAGCGCCTCTGCTGAATATGGTACGGTAATCCGGAAGAGCCACGTGAACGTCGGCCCCCTGATCAAACAGAGCACTGATCAGTGCCGCTGAAACATCAGCAAGCCCTCCTGCCTTGGCGGAAAGAAGATTGGCGACATTACCCATTCCATTTGGCAGATATGTGACTTCAGGGGTCACAATAAGAATACGAGAGGTTCTCGAAGGAGTTGTCATGGCCTGCTCCTTTACTAATCAGTGCCTGAACGAAAACTCAAACCACCTGAAATTATAGTTAGTTTGATGCTATTCTCAAGTAGAAAGCTTTTAGCTATTAGCCTTTAGCTTTGCAGTTTAGCCATTGAACATACTGATTGAATGTCGAATGTCGAACAGGGAATGTGTCGAATAATGAAGGAAGGAAAATTTATTCAAAATAGAAGCATCCGCACTTCGACATTCAAAAAAATTACCCAATTTAATATCTTATCACTTTTTTGTACCCCAATTCCTAAATCCCTAATTCTTCTGTCTTACGGCGCCCAGGTAATGAGTCCTGGAGTAAATTTGATTCTGTCATCTCCGAGAGGTATTACCCGGGCAGTGAAACCGTACCTGCCTGAAGCGTTGCAGGTTATGGCGCAAGTGTAAAGGTGCTTTCCATTTCGCTGATCTTCCTTTATAGACATCTCTTCCGTATGGCTCTCGGACAATTTGTCTATAGCTTTCAGCTTTCCGTAAAAGAGCTGAACTGCAACCTCTTCCGGATTGAGTTTTCCGAGATGTACGATAGCATTCACGCGAAAGGCCTTTCCGGCTCGAAAAGGACCGTCTCCCTCTCTCACAGGAGGCTCAATCCGGATGCTGTCCCAGTTAGCACAAAGCCGTTCGCGCTGGGCAGCCAGATTTTTCGCTTCTCCGGCATCGTTTTCAAGCAGGGACTTTAAGCATTTTTTCGCCGGAATATAAAAATGTTCATTGTATTTGCTCACCATCTGAAGGCTGCAAAAACCTCTCATGGCCATCTTCATCGACTCTTTCATCATCTTAACCCAACTGACGGGACAGGATCCTTTCTTTCTTTCATAAAAACGGGGAATCACATCATTTTCCAGTATATTATAAAGAGCCTGGCTTTCTACAGAGTCCTGATAGTTCGTATCGGCATACTCTTCACCCTTGCCGATGCGCCATCCCCTATCTTCAGAGTATGCCTCATCCCACCATCCGTCGAGGATACTCACGTTGAGAACGCCATTTATAGCGGCCTTCATGCCGGACGTGCCGCATGCTTCTAAAGGACGTCTTGGGGTGTTGAGCCATACATCCGCCCCCTGCACCAGGTGCCGTGCAATGTACATATTGTAGTTTTCGAGAAAGACGACTCTGTGGCGCACATTCAATCTTTGGGAAAACTCAATAAGCCGCTTGATCAGTTCCTTTCCTTCATGGTCTTTGGGATGGGCCTTTCCTGCAAAGATAAACTGCACCGGATGTGTCTTGGAATTAAGGAGCGCTTCGAATCGTTCCGGATCATTCAGCAGGAGGTTGGCGCGCTTGTAAGTAGTAAAGCGACGAGCAAAAACAACGGTCAGTATATCATGATCCAGCACTGATTCTACCTCTTTCATAATCGATCTGGGAGCATTTCGCCGTCCGTACTGCTCTGCCATCTGTTTGCGACATACGCCGATGAGACGGGAACGGTTCATTTCGTGGGCTCGCCACAGTTCTTCATCATACATTTCATCAATCCGTTTGATATTATCCGACGTTTGCGAAATCATGAACCAGTCAGGCCCGAGGTAGCGTTCAAAAAGCATGGTGTTTTCATTTGAAAGAAACGACTGGAAATGTACTCCGTTTGTAATATGGGATATTGGAGTCTCATCTTCTGTTCTCTTAGGCCAGACATGCGACCACATTCTTCGTGCAACTTTTCCGTGCAGCCGGCTTACCCCGTTGCAATACTGCGCCATACGAAGCCCCAGAACAAACATGGAAAGAGACCCGTTCGGATCAGGCTCCATCGGTGGTTGACCCCATGATAAAATTTCATCCTCTGTAGCCCCTAGTCGCTCCTGCAATGGGCGAAGGTACGGTTTTACGAGATCAGCAGGAAACTTGTCGTAACCGGCGTTCACAGGTGTGTGTGTGGTAAAGACAGTGGTGCTCGGAACGATCTCAAGAGCTGTCTTTAGATCTACGTTATACTTTGACATGATTTGAGGGAGCCGTTCCAGGCTGGAAAAAGCGGAATGCCCTTCGTTCATATGACATATCGCCGGATTAATCCCTATAGCCGCAAGAGCACGTATCCCACCGATTCCAAGCAGCATCTCCTGAGCCAGCCGCATCTCAGGATCGCCGGCATACAGCCTGGAGGTGATCTCCCGGATTTTGTGGGAATTTTCTGCCAGATTGGTGTCGAGCAGATAAAGAGGAATACAGCCGACCCTGATCATCCAGAGAACCGCATGGATTTCACCATCCGGCCCTGTCAAAGAAACATGTATCTCGTTTCCGGAATGATCCCTGGCCCTTTCTATAGGAAGATTATAAAGATCGATTTCCGGATACTCCTCCTGTTGCCATCCCTCCTGATCAAGAAACTGCCGAAAGTAGCCCTGCCGATAGAGAAGGCCTATTCCTACCAGAGGAAGAGCCATGTTGGATGAGGCTTTCAAATGGTCACCGCTAAGGATGCCAAGCCCCCCGGCAAATAAAGGAAGGCTCTCATGAATTCCGAACTCCATGGAAAAATAGGCAATTACTCCCTCTTTTCCTGATAAACATTCAGACCAGTCCGCAGCAGCACAAGCCCGTTTTTCAAAGCGCTCTTTCACCCGCTCCTGGTGTGCAAGAAAACTGTCATCCTTTGCCAGTTCCTCAAAGCGGGCTTGAGAAATATGTGTTAAAAAAACAATGGGATTCCGTTTCGACTCTTCCCAAAGCCGTGGATCGATCCGGCGGAAGAGCTCCACAGCACCTTGCTTCCATGACCACCAAAGGTTTCGGGAGAGCACTTCGAGAAAAGAGAGCTGCTCAGGAATGTTTGGGAATACCTGAAATGTTTGCAAATGATCCATTTTTTTATATCCTTTTTAAAAAAGAAAAATTTCACGCAAAGGCGCAAAGTTTTTTTAGCAATTTCCAGTCTGAATCAACGCCAAGAATATCAATGCCTTAAAAGAACTTTAGACTCTCGAGTTTAAAGAACAACTACTGAATTTTCACCATCCCCGTATGGATGTGATACATACTTGTCAGCTTTTCCATCATTTTCCCAGATTTCATCATCCAGCAGATAGCGAAACTGATATTCTCTATCCGGTTCAAGATCAAGAGTCACGACAAACGAGTCGTTTTTCAGCCTTTTCATTGGAGTAGCATAAATATTCCAGTCGTTAAACTCGCCGACAATATTGGCTGATTCGGCGGATCCGGCCACTTCCCCAGGCAGCCTGAAAGTGACTTTGCATACAGGTTTGCTTTTAAGATATTGTTTCTTGATACTCATGATAACTCCTCCTTTTTGATTGATGATTGATGATTTTCGATTGTATAGGAAATTATAAAATAAAAATTCCTTTAAAGTTAGTGAATATAAGCGTTCACGCTGTTTTTTTAATCCGCCTGAAGGGCGTTTTGTTCTTATAAAATTAATAGAATACCTTCAATCAACAATCAACAATCAACAATCACTTTCAGCCACACCCGCAGAAGTTCGCTTGCCCCCCAGGCCTGTGCATCACATCCCCTTTGTGTGTGTGGAAAATCTCCATCCAGAATCTCCGGCACATGGCCGGCACATCCCTGATTCATGAGCCTGGTACTGCCGTTAAGCCATGCCATAGCGGTCTCTTTTGCATTTTTTCCATACGTCTTGACCCATGCCTCGCAAAATGTGGGAAAGAGCCAGGTCCAGGCGGTGCCGTTATGGTATGCCGGCTTCCGTTTTGTGTCTTCATCTCCCAAATATTTTTTTTGATATGGATGGTGCGGGTCATTGATCTTTCTTCCGTTATGCATGATCGTTAGCGGACGGCGAACAGGTCTATCTGCAAGACTCCGAATGGCGCCGGGAATCAGAAGCTCTTCGCAGGCCGCCAGGATATTGCGGCAGACTGTCGTGTCGGTGACAGCTCCCAGCGTGATTGCTAAAAGCTGGTTTGGCCGCAGAGCATCATCCTGCTCGGCCAGCCTGGCTTGTTTGCCTGGACCAGCGTGGAGACAGTCCGAGAGATACCCATCTTCTTTGATCAAAAAAAGGTCAAGAAGCGATGATTGAACCTGGTTTGCCCTGTTTTTCCAGTCAGTTCCGGTCTCTTTATGATCAATGCGCGCTAAAAAGGAAAGAGCAAAGAACCAGAGGGCCTGGATTTCAATAGGATACCCTTCGCGTGGAGTACATGCAGGATGATTGGTATCCATCCAGGTAAAATGGAGCGGACTGAAAATCAGGCCCGATTCCGGATCCATCCGGATACCATTAGGAGTGCCTGCGATCATGGAACGTCCAATAGAAAGAAGAACCTGCCGCACTGTTCGGCCACCGCATTTTTCGTCGAGAAAGTCTTCGCTTCCTTCGGCCTTGACCAGATCGGAACATGCTGCGAAAAACCAGAGTGGCGCATCGGATGTGTCACGATTTGCAGGCTTCTTGCCTAATATCATATTCGGTAGGGTTCCGTCAATTTCAAACTGCCCGAACTGTTTTAAGATAGTCCGTACGTCTTGTGTTCTTCCTGCTGCAATTAAACCGCGGGCAAAGATCAGCGCATCCCGCCCCCAATCGAGAAACCAGGGATATCCGGCAATTACTGTATTTAAAGCCCCTTTTTTCACCACGTAGTGATCAAGTGCCTGTTTAAGGGCTTCATCAAGTTTATACGATGCTTTGTCCTCAAAAGCAAAAGATTTCATATATTGACTGGAACTATACTGCAGGAGTTTCTGCTCTTGCGAGCTAATGATGTCGGCTGTCAATTCCACAGTCTGCCCTCCTGTTAAAACGCAGGAAAAATAACCGGGGCTGAAGAGATCCGAATCAGGATCAAGGCCTCGTTCAGCCTCCATGGAATGGTGTACCATGTAATGCCATTCCGGTTCCCACACAAAGGAGCCCTTTGAAATTTGGATACGGAGTTGACGTTCCGGTACCGGTGAAAAGGTAAAACCATGAGGATGCGTTGACACTGATTCCGGCCATAAATGTTCAGGCCCCAGGTACGCTTTTGTGGTTTCGTGAAAATTGCGATCTTCAATATCGGGCCGGAGAATTAGCTGAACCTGCCGGCAGTCGGCCAGCATCCGGTTTCGACCTCCGGCTCTGTCGCGAAAAAAGACCATACGACAGGCATTTTCTCCATCTTTCATCTCGATTCTTATGCTGAGCGATACATGTTCTCCCTGGCCGGCCGGGATATGGTATAGCCAGAATCCGCGGGAATTGTAGTCATAGCAAAAAGAATCAAAGCAATCAAAGCAGATCTCCTGGGAGTAGCCCTGAAACACGAGCCACGCCCGGCATCGTGTAAACATGATCCGTCTCTCTTCGGGAAATTCTGGATTCAGATTTGCGGCAAGCAGGGCATCGTACCGGCTGCATAGTTTTTCCCACAAAACGTTTGTACGCAGCATACCTCCACGGCTGTTTGTTCCAAGCAGCGAGATGGGCCGGTGCAACAATTCCGACCGGTGAAAAATCCTTTTCACTTTTGCATCTTCCGCACCTGACAGAAAAAAAAGAGGCGCATCAACGTGTTCAGAGTCTCCTGGTGTATAAACCGACAATTTCAGGGTATGAGAGCAATGTGCTGCCGGAGCAGGAAGCGGAGAAAAAAGTGCAAAAAATGACCCGTCAATGCAGGGCAGGCTCTCTTCATATGCCATGATCCGGTCTTTGTTCATAATTTTGGAGCGGAACGAGTTGCCGGTGCGCACAAGTAAAAAATGACCGGGAGGTACCATTACTTCACGCTTCAAGTCACGGGGCCATTGCCAGGTTATTACCCTGGACTCCCGGCAGAAGGAATTGAGATTGCGACAGTACTCAACAGGATCTTCAGCCAATTGCCGCTCGGCAGAATCCGGATCAAACTTTTCCAGATCCCGGTCATTGTAATACCGGAACACATCAAGGGCTTTGGCGCGCAGTCGCTGTTTTTTAATTCGATCCAAAAGCATGAAGTTTCGACGAGCGTCGCATTGAATCAGGTCGATATCACTTTGGTCGGGTGTAAGGCAGAGAACCTGGCCTGGATCAAGGAGATAAGTCTGTTGCCTTCCTGATCTGGTAACAACTACCTCCTCTTCCGTAAGGAGATCCGTAAACACAGGGCTTCCCATGCCCACCTGTTCCGGATTCCATGCAGCGCAGGTCTGGTTCTTATCATCAAGGTTCACCACAATTAGAAGCTTCTTTCCGGAAGATATATGGTGACGCAACAGGACAATGTAGTTTCCTCCGCCCTGTTGCACCAGTTTCAGCTCGGTCCGGTCATGAAAAGCAGGGTGGAGCTTGAGCAGGGTGTTGAGCCGGCGTATGTGATTGACCTGATTGTTTGCCGACCCCCAGTTAAGTGAAGGAGCTTCGTGAACATTGATCTTTTCCGTTGCGTACCATTCCACCCCATTGGCAAAACCAAAAGCTCCATTGCTGGAACAAAGGGCACACAGGGCAGTGCGCATCCTGGCAAAGGTATTTGAGCGGGCAGCGAGGCGATTATTATCGTGGGTTTCCGCAAAATGGACCATGATTCCTTCACTTTGAGAGACTTCGACAGCTCCCGGAAGATAGCTTTCAATCTGGCTGCGGTCATAATTTTGAAAGAGCTCCGAGTATGCCCAGTCAAAATTAGCCTTGTTCAGAATTTCTCTGGTTACGGAAATTTTTCCGCCAAGCCCTTCGATGAGAAAAACCGTATCAGGATACTGATCCCTGACCCTGGCAACAATATATTTCCAGACAGGGACAGGAATCATGTATCCTGCATCGCAACGAAAACCATCTACTTCTCTTCGACACCATGTAAGAAAAACATCTGCCATATATTGCCACAGGCCTTTATGGGTAAAATCAAGATTTGTCAGATCCGCCCAGATTACCCCCCAAGCTCCTGGAACCTTAATACGTCCGTCTTTGTCCCGGACAAGCCATTCCGGGTGGGTCTCGTGGAGGCCGGCAGCCCATCCTGTATGGTTAATTGCGATGTCAATAAAAACCCTGGCATTCCGTTCATGTATTGCATCTACCAGCTCGATAAACTGCTCCAGAGGAGTTGCCCGCGGGTCGAATTCCGCCAGCGCCGGATCAACCGAGGTAAAATTTAATGCTGCATATGGACTTCCGAACCGTCCCATGCGCGCGTAAGTGGTTGGTGTGGGATGGACCGGGAGCAACTGGAGAATTCTGCACCCCAGTTCTCCCACAATAAAATCAAGTTCTCTGAGCAGTCCCCGAAATGTCCCGGATGGCGGGATCACAGCATAACCGGACATGTCAAGCGCCTTGATCCATCCTTCTTCGGCCGGACAGGGAAGACCGCCGCCGCCCTTATACGGGCTGAACTGCCGCACGAACGTATTGTAGATTATGTTTGAGCAACAGGTGTCTGCCGGTTCAACGTTTATAGCAGTGTTAGGTCCATCCGGCCATATCGGGTCAACTTCACCTTTTTTCAAAAAAAAGCTCTTGGCTTCAAAATGCCCTGTTTCACAAAGAGGGAGGGTGACCTGAAAGCGCAGGTCGTCAACACGGGACATGGGAATGTCGAACCAGTCCCGTCCCAGCGGAGGTTCATCATTGACCACCTCTCTGATTATTTCTTCCCGCGCGATTCCGGCATGTCCGATGTTGGTACGAAGCCATGCGCTCCCCTCTTCTTTACAAGGCAGCAAAAGGGTAAATGTTTTTGTATCGCCCCGAAATAGAAGAACGCGTGTTCCCGGCGCAGGATTCTGTATGATCCGGTTTGAATTATTCATGGGAAATCAAGGCTCTTTTCGGTAGATTTTGCCTTGCTGATCATCTGTATGAAGTTTGAAAAAATACCATCAGAAATCTATGCTGTTTGGGGTTCTTGGGAATGGAATTACATCTCTGATGTTGCTTGTACCAGTCATTAACATTATTAACCTATCAAACCCAAGACCAAAACCACTGTGGGGAACTGTTCCAAACCTTCGGGAATCTAAATACCACCAGTAATTTTCTTTTAACAGACCTGTTTCATTCATACGAGCTTCAAGCATCGACAGGCGTTCTTCGCGCTGGCTTCCGCCTATTAATTCACCTATACGTGGCACAAGAACATCCATAGCTGCCACTGTCTTGTTATCATCATTCAGCCTCATATAAAAGGGTTTTATGTTTTTTGGATAATTATAGATAACTACAGGTTTTTTAAAGAAATCTTCGGTTAGATAGCGTTCGTGTTCTGTCTGAAGATCTTTTCCAAAACTTATATCGAACTTGAAGTTTTTCCCGGATTTTCTTAAAATTTCTACAGCCTCTTCGTAAAGAATTCTTTTAAATTCGGACCGGGCAATATTTTCTAAGGCAGGCTTTAAATTTTTATCAACAAACCTTGTAAAAAGCTTAAGATCGTCAGAGCATTCTTCCAGTATATATACGGTAAGATACTTAACCAGTTCTTCTGCAAGGTCTATATCCTCAAAAAGGTCGCAGAAGGCCATTTCAGGCTCGACCATCCAGAATTCGGAAACGTGTCTTTTTGTGTTTGAATTTTCTGCCCTAAATGTTGGGCCGAATGTATAAACATCCCCCAGCGCTAAAGCAAACATTTCAGCGGAAAGTTGTCCTGATACCGTAAGGCTTGCCTCTGTTCCAAAAAAGTCCCTGGAATAGTCAATTTTCCCATCTTTTTTCGGGGGGTTTTCAAAATCAATTGTAGTTACCTTAAACAGTTCTCCGGCGCCCTCACAATCAGAGCCGGTTATTATTGGAGAATGAATATAGCGAAAATCCCTTTCTCTGAAAAATTTGTGAATAGCAAATGAAAGTTCTGATCTAATGCGAAAAACAGCGCCGTATTTGTTTGTTCTTGGTCTTAAGTGGGCGATTGTTCTTAAAAATTCGTCTGTGTGACGTTTTTTCTGCAAAGGGTATGAGTCCGGCGCCAGGCTTATTACTTCTAATGCTTTTGCTTTCATTTCCCATAGTTGGCCCTTTCCCTGTGACTCAATCAGGTTGCCGAAAACCGCTACGGCTGATCCGGTTGTAAGTTTTTTTATATCTTCGTAATTTTCTAAAGATTCATCGGCAATAATCTGCAGGTTTTCAAGGCAGGATCCGTCATTTATTTCTATAAACGAAAAATTACTTGAATCGCGCCTGGTTCTTACCCACCCTTTAACAGTAATCTTATCCCGTGGTGTTTCTGATTTTAAAAGGCTGATAATTTTTATACGGTTCATAGAATTTCCATTAAATAAGTTTTTTGTTGCTTTGAGCGTTTAGCTTTGTCATCTTTTATTTTGGTAAACTGTAAACCTTGAACCTTGAACCTTGAACCTTGAACCTTGAACCTTGAACCTTATTTTATATATATCATGAACATTAAATCCATTCAAGACATCCTGCCGCTGGTTGAGAGACCAAGTCGCTATTTAGGCACGGAAATTAATTGTATAAAAAAAGATGAAAGCAAAGTAAAGCTCAGCATTGCTCTTGTTTTTCCGGATCTTTACGAAATAGGAACATCTCATTTAGGGCTAACCATACTTTATCATATATTAAATAGTCATGAAGAAATAGCAGCGGAAAGGGTTTTTGTTCCAGGTACGGATATGGAGGCATATCTCAGGTCGTCCAATACCCCATTAATGTCCCTGGAATCTAAAAAACCTCTTAAAGAGTTTGATATTATCGGGTTCAGCCTCCTTTATGAACTGAATTATACTAATGTCCTTAACATTCTAGACATTGTAAAAATTCCGTTTTTTTCTTCGCAAAGAGATAGTTCACATCCTTTAATAATTGCGGGTGGTCCTTGTGCCTGTAACCCCGAGCCTGTTGCCGACTTTTTTGATGCTATTGTTATAGGAGACGGTGAAAACGTAATAATGGAAATGTCTCGTTCCTGGCTTAAATGGAAAGAGAATTACCGTGGAGAAAAACAAGTCCTTTATAAAATCTGGTCAGATATACAGGGCGTTTATATACCGGCTTTTTTTGAACCGAAATTTGACGGATCAGGTTTTCAGATTCTTTTGCCCAGGTTTTCGAAATACCAAAAAATTAAGAAAGCTATAGTAGATGATCTTGATAAAGCACCTTTTCCTGAAGCCCCGATCATACCCTATGGCAGGCCCATACACGATCGCCTTCGTCTTGAAGTTTCCAGGGGGTGTACAAGGGGTTGCAGATTTTGTCAGGCAGGGATGATATACCGTCCAGTACGGGAAAGATCTGTGGATACAATTCTTGCTCTATCGAACAAATCAATAACAGCAACCGGTTACGAGGATATCTCTTTATTGTCATTGAGCATTGGAGATTATATATGTATAAACCCCCTGATGGAACAGCTTATGACTTTGTGCGAGCCAAGAAATATAGCTGTTTCATTTCCTTCTCTACGGGCAGGAACATTGACGCCGGAACTCATGCAACATATTAAGCGAGTCAGAAAAACAGGGTTCACCATAGCTCCCGAAGCCGGCAGCCAAAGGCTTCGCGATGTTATTAATAAGAATATTAAAAAGAAAGATATCATTGATACAGTGAAAAACGCTTATGATTTGGGCTGGCAGGTTATAAAGCTTTATTTTATGGTTGGTCTTCCAACAGAGACAAGTGAAGATCTTAAATCAATTGTGAATCTTGTAAAAGAACTTAGAAGGATTAATACCGGCAAAGGGCGGCGCAAAAATAAAATAAATGTTAGTTTTACAACCTTTATTCCAAAACCTCATACTCCCTTTCAGTGGGCACCACTGATTTCTCTGTCTGAATCAAAGGATAGGATTGGCTGGCTGCAGAACAATCTTAAAATGTCCGGTATTAATTTTAAATGGCAAAACCCGGAGGTTAGTTCGATCGAGGGTCTTTGGGCGCGCGGCGACAGACAGCTTTCACATCTACTGGTAGCTGCGCACAAGAAGGGATGCAAGTTGGATGGCTGGAGTGACTGGTTTAGATATAGCTTGTGGCAGGAGGCTGTTTGTGATGAGGGGGTGGATATAGGTTTTTATACAGGCAGGTCAAGGAACACAAACGAGCCGCTTCCATGGGACCACATTGATGTTGGGATTGAAAAAAAATATTTAATAGAAGAATGGGAAAAAGCAACAAGGGGCGAACTTACTCCGGACTGTCGTACGGGTAATTGTAACGACTGCGGAGTATGCGATTTTAATGTTATAGAACCAAAAGTGTTTGAAATGCCTGCGGAGAAATCAGCATTTGATATTGGCAGTGGTTTGTTAACCCCGGATAGTATCAAGCCGGTTGTAAAAGATGGGTTATTGAAAACACTTAAAGTTGCTTTTTCAAAACTTGATCAGGCTAAATATTTTGGACATCTTGAAATGGTTAATATCTTTTTGCGAGCCATAAGGCGTGCCGGGATACCGATTAAGTTTTCAGAAGGATTTCATCCTAAACCCAAAATTTCTTTTGAAGATACTTTGCCTATAGGCCTGGAAAGCCTAAAAGAATATTTTTATCTGGTTGTTCAGGTGAATTTTAAACCACAGTCAATAATAGAAAGTTTAAATAAGCACCTTCCGGAAGGTCTTTCTGTTCACGACTGTCAAATTGTTTCAACCAAAAAGGTCCATAATAATGAGAAAAAATATAATTATATTGTTACAATAAAAGAAGACTTTTTTGATAATAAAGAGCTGGAAATTTTTTTACAAAGCCCGGAGTTCATCGTTTCTCGTATTGACAAAAAAGGGAGGTTGAAAAAGATAGACTTAAAGTATATGGTTTTAGACATAGAGTTGCTTAAACCAGACAAATTACAGATGATACTTAGGTCAGAATCAGGTAAGACAGCAAGGCCTTTAGAGGTAATTAAGGAAATTTTCAAGCTGACCGATGAAAAAGCAAAAAAAGCAAGATTTATTAAAATATAATAAAAAATCAAATACATGCATAAAAAGCTAATCATAAATGTTGCAGAACATGAAACGCGGGTCGCTCTTCTTGAAGATGGAACAATTGTAGAACTTTTTATTGACAGAGGAGATGATTCCAATATAGCGGGAAATATATATAAAGGGAGAGTGCAGAGAGTTTTGCCGGGTATGCAGGCAGCTTTTGTTGATATTGGTTTAAATCAGGCGGCTTTTATATATGTTGATGATGTAATTTGCAATGATTATAAAGAATTCGAACAAATTTTTATTAAAAACAGAGAGGTTGACCCTGAAATTTCCGGCACAGGCACTGCTAATCATACCTCATCCCCCATAGAACGGGATAGCCGTCACATTGAGGAGCTTATTACCGAGGGCCAGGAGATTATGATTCAGGTTTCCAAGTCCGCAATTGGGACAAAGGGGCCAAGGGTAACCAATTATATTTCGCTTCCAGGCCGCCTCCTTGTTCTTATGCCGACATCTGATCATATTGGTATATCCAGGTGTATAGAAAGCGAAACCGAACGAGAACGTTTAAAAAATATAGTTTTGTCCTTAAAAAAAGAATCTTATGGCTATATTGTGAGGACGGTTAGTGAGGGCATATATGAAGAGAAGCTTGAAAAAGAAATGGGTTTTCTTGACAATTTGTGGGAAAGCATCCAGAGAAGATACAAGTCAGCACCGGCGCCTTCTCTTTTACACCAGGAGCTTACCGTTAGCCTTCGAGCGGTAAGGGATCTTTTGACCAACGAAGCAGAAAAATTAATTATTGATTCTCGTTCCGGTTTTGAATCAATTCTTTCTTTTCTCGATACATTCATGCCAAGCCTAAAGAATTCTGTTGAGCTGTACGAAGGTTCCGAGTCAATTTTTGATGCTTATAATTTAGAAGGCGACATATCACGTGCATTAAAAAGAAAAGTGTGGCTTAAATCAGGCAGCTATATTGTGATTGAACAAACGGAAGCCCTTGTATCTATAGATGTAAATACAGGTCGATATGTTGGCAAGTATAATCTTGAGGAAACAATTTTAAAGACAAATTTAGAGGCCGTTAAAGAGATAGCATATCAAATACGCCTTAGAGATATAGGCGGTATAATTATAATAGATTTTATTGATGTTGAAAAAAAATCAAACCAGGAAAAAATATTTAAAGCCCTTAAGAAGGCGCTGACAAAAGATAGAAGCAAGAGTCATGTTCTTCCGATGTCGGAGATGGGTTTAATACAGATGACCCGCAAACGGACTAGGCAGACGCTGACAAGGATGCTTTGCGAGCCTTGTTTTTATTGCGATGGAGAGGGTTCCCTTATATCCAGACAAACAATTTGTTATAATATTTACAGGGAGATACTCCGAGACGCGTCCAATATGGCAGGGGTTCAACTGACCATAAGGGTAAACTCCAAAATTGCTGATCTTCTTCTCGGAGATGAAAATCATATAATAACCTCTTTAGAACAAACTCTTGGCAAACGAATTGTAATATACCCTAATCCTCAGTTTCATATGGAAGAATTTGATATTTTTGAAGTTCTCAAAGAATAGCAGTAAATTTCCGGGTAATTTTGGAGCTTGACAATATAAAAACATTGTGTTCTTTTTAAAATTTTATGTATTTGAGTTGCGGCTATTAAAATCATAATTATTATTATCTTAATATGTTATTATATAATTACTTGCTATTTTTTTGGAGACCTTGGAAAATATTCATTTTATTTAAACCACTTTTAAACCTAAGTTGAGCGATTTTTTGCGAAGATATGTGTTGAGATCTTGATGCATAAGGATTTGCAAAAACCGCAGGCATACGCGTGGATATGTCGAGGATTTTTGCGAAGCCTTTATGTGCAAGAGATCGGCGCAGATTGAGTAAAAAATCGCTCAATTTAGGTTAAACCAAACTATGTTTTGACCGGTTGTTGCCGACATCAGGTTGTGCCGGGCATGAAGTGATGTTCACAGAGGTCTCAAAGGATTGAATTATGAAAAGAACTTATCAGCCAAGCAGAATTAAAAGAGCCAGAACACATGGTTTTTTGAAAAGAATGTCAACAAAACAGGGAAGAAGAATTATTAACAGGCGGAGAGCAAAGGGGAGAAATCGTTTAGCTGTTTAAAAAACAGTTTTTATTGCGTAGCATGGGTTTAATACTCCGTCGTTTCTGGATTCCCGCTTCTATCGCTATTTGGGCAAAAAGGGGGCGTTTTGCAAAGGTTTCAATTTGTCGATTTCGGCTACAGAGGGTAAATATTTTTTGCGCTTTTTTCCCTTTACAAAGGCAGATAGAATTTTAAAACATTCCGATTTTCTTAGAATATCAAGATGTGGAATCAAACTTCAGAACAGGTATTTTGTTGTTCTATTCACTTCGGGCAGGTTTAAGAGAACACGATTGGGTGTTACTGTATCCAAAAAGGTTGGGAACGCTGTAGAACGTAACAGGATCAAACGTATTTTTCGTGAATGTTTTCGGTTAAACAGGCATAAGATAACTGGTTTTTGGGATATTAATATAATTGCCAGAAAAGAAGCTGCAGGACTAACTTCAGACCGGGCATTATTTTTGCTTCAAAAAATTTTTGACAAAATATCAGTTGGTCATGATTAAAAGGATTTTTTTAATATTTATCAGGTTGTATCAATACACACTGTCTCCTGTTCTGGGTCCTTCTTGTCGTTTTTATCCCACCTGTTCTAATTATGCGTATGAGGCTATTTTGCGTTATGGTCCGCTTAAAGGATTAATTTTTGCCATAAAGAGAATTATTCGATGTCATCCTTTTAACAAGGGAGGAATTGATCCTGTTCCTTAACAAGCAAACTGTCAGCAGCCATATAGACTTTCAGATAAATAATTTCACTGTGTTATCAGTCGTCGACGTATAACTAATACGCCTTCCTCCTTCTGGCCTTGTGAAATTAATTATCTGAAAGTCTATAGATAAACGCTGCTTACATTAAATGAAGACTTTTGGGTAGTCTTAGCCCCCCATCGGTTTTGCCTCATAAAATTATGCCCCCTGTGACCGCAAAAATTTTATTCAGCCCTTTATTCTTTAAAGCTTTTGATAAATGTAGTTGTTCAAAAGTTCAATAGTTCACCGTAAACTTACAATCGTGAACTATTACGAATAGAGATGTATTTTAGACGTTAACTTTTTCCTTTTCTTTTGAAAAGGATTGTAACATTTATGTAATAGGAGATGGGCATGGAACAGGCTCGAATATTTGTAGCTATAGCTCTTTCATTTGCAGTGTTTTTATTATGGGAAATTTTCTTTGTAGATAAACAAGTCGTCGAAAAGCCAAAGCAAGACTTGCAGACAGAAACTATCTCTAAAGAAGAATTATATATAAAAGAAATAAATACTGAATCCGTCGATCATACCGCATTAATTAAAGAAGATGCACTGAAGACAATTAAACCTCCACGAGTTGTCAGGGTTAATACACCTTTATATTCTGCAATTATTTCAGAAAAAGGAGCTGTATTTAAGAGCTTTGTCTTAAATAAATACAAAGAAAGCATGGAGCCTGACTCACCTTTGCTCGAAATGATACCCCCTGAGCTACATAATGGAACCATAAAAATCAGCCTGGCTGAAAACAGCGTTCCAGCACTAAATGATGCATTATTTATGACGGATATTAAAGATGACTCTATTGAGATATACGATAACTCAAGAGAATTGTCGTTTTTTTGGAAATCCTCTAATGGAATAGTAATAGAAAAGAAGTTTCTTTTTTCTCCTGAAACTTACATGGTTGGATGTAAGGTTATAATTAAAAACGGCTCAAATCAAACCATTCAGGACAACTTGATTCTATCTTTATTTAAAGTCTATTCTGAAGATGGAAGCATGTATGGCTTCGAGGGCCCAAGTGCTTTAATAAACAATGCTCTTGAGCAGGTAAAGGCAGATGATATTGAAGATAAAAATATATATAATGGTGAATTGAAATGGATAGCTGTACAAGATCGATATTTTATGTCCTGTATTATACCTGAAAGCGCTGTTACGGCGAGTATGCGTCTTTTCCTTGACAAAGACAATGTTCTGGAAAATCAGTTTGTTCAACCCGAGAGTATTATAAATCCAGGCACACAGCGCACTTTTGGGTTTCATCTGTTTATGGGTCCAAGGAGCACGAAAGTAGTGAAGGAGATTGGTTATGATCTGGATAAAGCTATAAATTTTGGTATGTTTGATTTTTTAGCTAAACCATGCCTCTGGATCATGAATTATATATACGATCATATCATTTCAAATTACGGCATAGCTATTATTGTTTTAACAGTTTTTACCAAGGTTTTGCTGTGGCCTCTTGGAAATAAGAGCTATAAATCAATGAACGAAATGAAGAAAATTCAACCCCTGGTAATGGAAATAAGAGAAAAATATAAGGGTGTATTAACCCTGACAACTCGTGGAGGTTTAATTGTCTTCAGTGCATCTTCTTTAATTAATGC
>Ga0255383_1055_pt1 | contig 18931 bp, 19 predicted proteins | sample ANMaggSSYBR01C12_FD_182100 | JGI IMG/M metagenome (GOLD analysis project Ga0255383, IMG submission 182100) | Sediment cell enrichment communities from methane seep in Santa Monica Basin, California, United Staets - ANME aggregate JGI... | ecosystem: Environmental > Aquatic > Marine > Cold seeps >...
TCCTTATTTGGATGATATCTTAACTGAAGTTGAAATAATTCTCCTTTCGGAAAATGAATTTAGAGATTTCAGAAATCTGTTAGAAAATGAAAAAGATTTGCATGAGGGTGAGTGCCAATTGCTAGCATTATGCAAATCAAGAAAGGGTGTTTTGATAACGAATGATAAAGTTGTAAAAAATCATTGCAAAAAAAATAATATATATCTTCTGGATTTAGAAGACGTTTTGAGAGCGTTAAAATTAAAAAATATCCTGAATTATGAGGAATTAAAAAAGCTAATCGAAGATATTGAAAAGAAAGACTGGACAATTATAAAAGCAAAAGAAGATATTTTAAAAGATTGAAATTATTAGGACCAATTTTTATAATAATTTGGTTTATTTAACTAAATCCTAAAACAATTAAAGTCTATTAGTAACTATTCAGCCTTCCTTTAGACCGGATGCCGATGACGAAAATCAGCTTATTTGTGTCTATGGCGATACATTTTTTAGTTTTTAATACTGAGTCTACGTCCATCGATTCCAAAGGCATTTGACAATTGTGTGCAATTATCTATTTGTGGACTATTCAGTCTACCGATAACGTTTATGTATGGCTGAATAGTTACGTCTATTATAAGTAAATCGTTTAATTCTTGAACATGTAAAATACATTGTAATATGCCAACCATTACATTGATAAACTCATTTTCTGTTATTGGTTTTAACATAGGATTAGCCATCCATTCATCGTATATTTTCTTCTTAACTTCGTTAGCATGAGCAAGACCACCGTATATAAAAATTTCATAAATTTCTCTCTTTGAAAATTCTTTATTGTTTACCTTAATATGTAAGACTTCATCAGGTGAATCAAGAAAATCATTAAGTTCATCACGAGTATTGAAAAATTCTCTCTTTTCATCTCGGTAGGATGGCAAATTTGAATAAACTTTTGCAAGATTTTTGAAACTAGATTTCTCATTATTTTGGATAAAAAATCTAAGGGTTAATATAAAGGCTTCAATTGATTCATCAGTTGGAAATCTGGTTTCAATATTGACAGGCTCATCTACTTTAGTCGAAATCTTTATTCCAAATCCATCACTAATAATCTTTTTAGTAAAACTATAATTTTTAATTTTTTCCGCTTTGTCATTAAATAATTTTAATGATTCTAAATCATCTTTGTCCAACATGGTAATAATTATCCCCGTACTAACAGTCCTGAGTCTTCGTACACTTAAATTGAGTTATTTCCTCTTTCTCCTGGGTTTGGGATATTTTTTATGCAGCTCATCCACTTTCCTGTACAGGTCTTTGGCAATATCTTCATCAAATGTCCCTGAATAATAGTCAATCCGCACAGCAATTGATATTTTGGCAGCCAGCGCCCTTGCGATCTTCCCCCGCAGCCACCAGGGTGACTCTTTGACAAGGGGATGCTGGAATATTACACCGTGTTTGGGTGAAGTGGCATTCCCCCTAAGGTGTTTGAACAGTGCTTTTTCAGCCCCAAGTACCTGGATAGTGCTTGAAGGCATACTGGCAAGTTTTTTTGAACTGCCTACAATGCCCAGCAGCCTGGCACCGATGTGGGCACCTGCTACGGCCGAAAGGTTGGGAAGGTTCTCATTCATGTATTCCTCTATGTCCAGTGATATCCGGTTCTTGTTGTCATATAATCCGGCAACTGTGGTTGCCAGTTCGGTTACACGTGTCCCCCATGGTTTCGGTAGTTCCATTCCTGAGGAGTTCCTGGCCCGCTCCAGGATCTTTTCATCTTCGATTTTCCAGTTTGAAATATTGTTCCTGACACCATATTTTGATATGAACCTGGCAAGTGGTTCTCCCTTTAACCTGAGTTCCGGAAAATGCAGGTCATATAGTTCCTTTAACCTCTCAGACAGTGCATTTGTGTTTTTGTCAAGGTCATCCAGGGCATCAATGAACCGGATAAGAATATGTTCATCTGACCCGGATGCAGTGACCTGCATCATGGCATGTTCTATGTTCACCTGGCGGAACAGTTCATCATACTCATTTTCCGATGCTATAAAACCCCAATCCTTTGCCAGGCTGCGTATATCAATCCCGCAGACCTCATTGCATTCCAGTACCTCAGGTATCTCTTGTAACCGGCCTGCAAGGCTCTTAACATCTTTTTGGTAAAGATCACAGGAATGTATCGTTCCGTCATCAACTGAAAAAATTCCAAACCATGTCCTGACTGAATGCATCAAATATAGAATTATACGGATTATATATGTATTATCTGTTTCAGGTGGGTCAAAAAAGGTCAAAATCTTCGTCGTCATCGAACTCGATATCCAGGACATCCAACACCCTGGAATGGCCGTTCGCATTATAGCAGCGCCATGAACGCATATTATACGGTGCACCAACAATGATGTGGTAATCTCCTATCCTGGCAAAAAGTGCAAGGTCGGCCCTTGAAGGGTTGGTGTTGGATGATGGGTGGCTGTGGACAGAACCTGCGATACTGAGATTGGGCATCATGTATAATCTCAAAACGGCGCTGACCTGGGATGATTCTGTGCCGGGCAGGAATATCACATCCTTAATGACACCTTCCTCAGCCCGCATCAACCCTGCAAACTCATTAGGTGCCGATGAACGGGAAACCTCAATAATGAACTCCAGGGTCGACCTGGCTATACCTCTAATATCAGTAATTGCCGGCACCTCCTGTAAAGCTACAGAGTAATACCTGTGATAATATCCTTGTTGAAATCAAACAACTGGCAGGTGTCTTTCTTGTGTATCATTGTCAGGCGTTTATCATTAGTGATCTCACCAATTATGCAGGCGGTAATACCCACTTCTTCGAACAGTTCGATACAACGACTGGCATTTTCAGGGGCGGCTGTCACAATATATCCGGTGGCAGGATATATCTTGAGCCACTGGATAAAATCCACTCCTTCAGGCACTGGTATCTTTTCCAGGTCCACTGCCGCACCCTTATGACTGGTCTCAAGCAGCATTCCCAGTGTACCAAGGGTACCCGGGTTGCTGATGTCCTTGCCTGAATTGACGACATGCGCCTCACCTATGGTCTGCATTACCAGGTATTTCTCCCTGACTTCGGCAGGGCTCTTCATTGTGGTGGTGTCCCAGCTGTACGGAGAATTTGGCCCCACCCGGCCTTCCATGTCGTATGCTGCAATGATAGCATCCCCGGTCTTTGCGGTATCGCTGCGTATAATGCAGTCCTTTTTGGCTGTGCCCACAATGGCTACAGATAGCGATGTATGTGGTGTGTCCGGATGAAGGTGTCCGCCCACCATAGGGACGCCGAACTTGGAGATGCCTGACTTGATGCCGTTTAATAGCTCAATACATGCTTTTTTCTTGCTGCTGGCGAGCACATTGACCATACCCAGCGGCCTGCCGCCCATGGCAGAGATGTCATTGACGTTGACCAGTACCGAACTGTACCCTGCCCACCAGGGACTGGCATCCAGGAGCCGGCCCCATATCCCGTCGGCTGCGAACAGTACGACATCATCGGTGCCCATATCCAGGACTGCTGCATCGTCCCCGAAGTCTACGATACAGTCACCGTATTCTTCGCGTACTGTCTCAAAGATGTTGACAATATCTGCTATGGGTTTCTTTCGTGTGATTCCTTCAAAGGTGCGGAGTTCGTGTGCGATCTTTTCAAGGTCCAGTAGTCATTCCTCCTGGCAGTGATGTTGAGAATATTGTTTATGCTACAAATACATAATGGAGTGTGTTTCAAGAAAATGGAAATTTCGGACAGGATAAACGGGATTTACAGGATACGACTCAATCCCGTATGTCCTGAAAATCCTGTCAGAAGATTTGATTGAAACTAAGAAAATTACCTATATCGTTATCGAAATGCGTTTATAATTTCCTATATGTAAAGTTCATGCTACTCAAATGTTGAAAGAGGGATCATGTCAAAATATAAAAAGATATTTTTGGTAACTGACGGGGGATCAAGGGGCAATCCCGGCCCGTCCGCTATTGGATACGGCATCTATGACCAGGACTGGAATGCTATCGAGGAGAAGTCTGAATATATCGGGAAGGGCACTAACAATGAGGCTGAATACCAGGCGCTGGTCACTGCACTGGAGCGGGCGGTGCGCTACTGTAAGGATGATGTGGAGCATTATAGTGACAGCGAACTGCTGGTCAGGCAGTTGAACGGGCAGTACCGTGTAAAGGCCGTGAATTTGAAGCCGCTGTTCGGTAAGGTATCAACGCTTAGTAAGAAATTTGGCTCGGTAAGACACCATCATGTCCGAAGGACCGATAAGCGGCTGGCGAGGATTGACGGGCTGGTGAATGAGGCGCTGGATGGGGCAGGGTATTGACGTAAATCAGGTATATACCCTATCAGTCATTTTTTCGCAATATTTGCATTACAATCAACAAGAACAAAACGCCTGCAAATAGACTAAATCCAGGAATTCCCTTCTTTTCAGTTGGTGCCTGAACCGGTTGTTTCTCTACAGTCTCTGTTGGCTCTACAATAATACCTTCACCCCCGGATTCTCCCATATCCTTCTTACCTGTTACTGCAAATGGTGAGAATCCAGGCACTTTTGCCTCAAAGTACAAATACTCTGCATCTTCTCCTATTTTATATGTCTCAAGTGGATTCCATATTCCATCACTGTACCGATTCAATGAAATCGTGGACTTACTGATCTTGTTATCAATGATCCAGGACTTCTCTACTTTGAAATTTATAATGGGGTTAGCAATGTTCTCTGAGGTCGCCCAGTCGAGATTTCCAACCCAGATATTCAGGTTCTTATACACTATATCCAATGGTGCACTATCTACCAATGTAGAGGTGTTGTTTAATATCTCGACCTTTGCAGCAATTTTGCCTGAATTTTTTAGACCAGTGAAATTGAGGTATTGTACTATATTACCTTCAAAATCAAAATTGTAGCTCACTACTGAACCCTTATTCACATATTCCCTTTCGGTTTCTGAAATTAATATATTCTCAAAAGCTTCACCAGAGCCTCCACTTCCCCCGCCTCCCCCTCCTCCTTTGTTAGGGGTTTGAGCAATTTGAGTTATAACTTTTAATGAATATGTCCCGGATTCAAATGTTGTATAATCCTGTGATTTCATATTTATCTGCGAAGTTCCAGTATTCATAATAACTGGAATATCTTCCGGAACGGCTTCAACATTCCAATCCATACGAACAACACAAACAGATGGAACTATAAGTTCCATATTCCAACTAACACCTTTTAAATCAGGCTTTATATCTGTTGCTAAGCGATTAACTACTTCATGGCTGCATGGAAAATACACGTCAAGGGCATCAGCCTGGGGGGGAGGGGGAGCCAGAACATCCAGGTCCCTATCAAACCCATCTGAGGCATTAATGTTGACCCCTAAAATACGTATATAAGTAGCAGGTGGTGGCGGTGGAGAATTATCATTATCATTTGAGGACAGCGAAGTTACATATATGGGCAAAGTCCACTCTGCACCCGATGAACCAATGAAAAAGATCGACAATAATACAAGAGCGACGAAGCGCATTGTGTTTGACATATCCTGCTCCTATCCAAAATATGGAGTTCCGCTGAATATGACCTGAGTATCATTCAATGCAAGAACCCAATAGCCTTTCCCCAGTTCAATTTCGCTAACTTCATAATATTGCTTATTGGTAGTACTCCAGGTATATACAGGAATTAGCACATCTTCATTGCTACCGAAAATCGTATCCACATCTGGATAATCTGGTATAATTGGAGTTGAAACAAGATTCCAGCCCTGAAGTAGTGTCATCGTGTAGGAATATGGGGGGGGACCAGAAGTGTAATATTGTGCATTTGAAACTCCTCCACTCACATATTTTTCATATTCTACTGTGAAACCGGATGCGGCAAGATCAAAAATTGCATATTGTGAAGTTAAGTTCTTTTCTAACACAAAAATTTTAATTAAGCCATTCTGGTATTTTACACGTCTTTTATCATCAAATAGGATTGTTGAAGTAGTTAATTCATCATATGAACCATCTGAATTTAATTGATACATTTTAATTAAAAAAAGTAGGTCGCCATCAAATGATATAATATCAGTAACTTCAACAAAATAGTTATTTATCTGATATCCATCTCCCTCATAAATCTTTTCATCTTTAATGATATATTTAATTGGTGACACATATTCGTCAACTTCCACTTCTTTTACCAGTGCACCGAGATTACCTGCTTCATTTACTTTAACTGCGAAGAAATTGCCAATAATATTTATTACGTTACCTTTTGAAAGTCCGATGTCAACATCGTTTGTTATACAAAGCTGGTCTGGGTACGTCTTAACGATATAACCATCATATAGTGTAGCATCGTTATTATTCAGATTCAGTACATCTGTAGATATAAGATCCATATTATTGATTTTTACAAGATTGGTGTTCATACCAGCAAATACTGTCTCAACAGTGAAATTCATGACTTCAATTATTTGACCACCGAGGTTTGTCTTGTATATAAAATAACCATCTACCGACACGACCTCATTATAAACTTCTTCTCCATCTTTGCTAATTGACATCCATGCCCCTTCTCCGTCGACATCAATCTCAACAGCTGTAATACTCCATCCATCTGGTAAAACCAGAGTTTCATCAACTCTCAATAAATGATCATCATCCTGATCTCCATCAATAATTTTTTTTGTAATGATCCACTCAGATGAAGTGCTATATACAACAGCATACTTACTGTTGCCCCATGCAATATTTTGTCCCCATGATATTGTAGTATAATTGAGGCTCTGGCATTCCAGAGTATATTCGTTATTTTTTGATTTATGAGGTATTTAAGGCGTGTATTTATAAAAAAATTCATTTACAAATCCTTCAATTGAAATTCTAAGTAAATTCTAACTATTACAGTTGTTTAGGTACATATTATTGCTAAAAATCCAAAAATAACAAAAAATAGGATCTAATCGTAACGTATTCATTAGCACCTATCATAAATACATTTCGATACAGTTGAATTAATTCTATTGAGTTTGTGCATATATTGTATCAAAAATTGCCTGAAATACCCTCAATCCAAACCCATATAATGAAATTTTAGAAAAACTGACACTTTCTAGGTGTTTATTGGCATTTCAAAGCTGTTATATCCATTTTGCCAGAGGCTCAATTCATTTCTCCTACTGGGACGGATAAATTTGAGTACATTGGGAGTCTGATGGATTCGTATCCAACCTTATCTTCAAGGTCATAGTAAAGAACTGCCGGGTTGTCTGCTGACATTGCCTTTAAGATGGTCCCTGTTGATGCATTAGTAGCACCTACTATCTCATGTATACCTGGTTCTGTTATTTTTTTGATCAGGCCTGCCATATCCTCAGCTTCATTGACCCTGACTGAAAAGAGATCACTAATAATATTCTTTGCATTTCCTTTTGAAAGGGATATATCAATGTCATTCAGTATACTTATTTGATTGTTGGATGTCTTGATAACATAGCCATCATACAGGTTTGTGTCGTTATTTTTGATTTCCAGTGTGTCTGTTGATATTAGATCGATGTTATTTATCTTTATGAATTTAGAATTAGAGCTACCTTCAAATACCGATACCGTTTCAACAGTTAGATTTAAAATCTCTGTCTTGTCAGGTGCACCCAGGTTTGCATTATATACAAAATTATTGCTTTCATTAACAGTTGCATTGTAAATTACCCAATCGTCTTTCGTCAGCGACAGCCAGACTATATTATTATTGGAGTCAATCTCTTTAGCATTAATTCCCCAGCCCCCAGGGAGAGAAAGAGTTTGATTATTAAAAATTAGATGATAATCCTTGGTTTTTTCATCAACAAGCTTTTCAGCAATTATCCAATTGGTTGCATTGTGTTCAATAACTAAATATTTTTTACTACCCCATCCAATATAATCCCCCCAGAGTATAGTGGTATAGTTCAATTTTCCATTGGGTATGGATAAGTTATAATACAATGGAAATGTAATTGAACTGTTTCCATCTTTATCCTCCAGATCATAGTAGAGAACTGCCGGATTATCTATGGATGTAGCCTTAAAAGTAGTTCCGGTTTCGTTAATTGCACCTAACACCTCATATAGTGTTAATGGCTGGGCTGGTGATGATATCGGCACTGAAATTACCGTTATATTCATTTTTATCTCCTCTCTACCTTTAAGGTAGAAGGTATACATGCCCGGTTGATTGAAAGTGTAGCTAACAAATTCCATATATGCCAGATATTGTTCTTCTTCCCATATGCCATTCTCATTAACCAGTGTACGAGGCTGTTCTGAAGTCTCGAAATTTCTCCATTTTACGGTGTCACCTACGTTTATTGTCACACCTCCAACAGGTATGAACATGTAATTGGCGATTCTGATTAGGTATTCTTGAGATTCCACAGTTTCAGTAGGTGTTGGTGTTACCGTAGGTGTAGCCTCTTCAGTGGGCTGGGCTGTAGCAATAGAAGTTGCGGTTCCCACATCCACAGTCTCTGTTTCGGCATAACTTATTGCAAGAGCCGGGACTGTTAATATAGTAAGCACCAGGAAAAAAAACAATGTTGACAATGTTATTTTCTTATTCATGTTATGTCACCCTAAGATTTAAATGTTAATGTGAACTTTCACCAATTGATACAATTAAATATTTATCAATGACTTCTATATTAATCTCATCATATATATTTAATAATTCTAAATGTAATATTTATATAGAATTTTATTCCGTATAAATATGTCGGAACACCACAGTATTTGTGATATATATTACAGATTGGGGTATTGTTGGGGAAAAGGTAGAATATTTGTAACGGCGACAAACAATGAGGCTGTATACCGAGCCCTGGTGGCAGCACTGGATGTGGCAGGGTATTGAATTTCTTATAGTAAAACACACGATATCTATTGTATATATCGTATATCTACGATAAAATCTGTAAAATTTATCGACTATAAACGATAAATTTATTACCATCCAGAGTCCATATAACTTAACATGGACACAAAAAGCAAACTGAAACACGTATTTGTCGAATGGCAGGAACGTGAACTGCCAAAGTTCCAGAAACGGCGGCGCGATATAAACCTTAACAGCCCGCATATTGTAGACATAATAGGCGTAAGGCGCTGCGGCAAGACCTATTACATGTTCCAACTGATATCCGAACTGCTGGACTTAAACATACCCAGATCAAACATATTATACATCAATCTTGATGACGACAGGCTCCAGCCCTTAAACGGCGATGAACTACATTTACTGATCGAAACGTTCTACGAGTATTATGAGGTCTCTGACAATCATAAATTATATCTGTTCCTGGATGAGATCCAGAACATGCCGGACTGGGAAAAGTGGGTCAAGAGCACCTATGACAAACATCAAAATATAAAGATCATAATAAGCGGTTCCAATGCATCATTGTTATCAAGTGACATATCCACCCTGTTAACCGGAAGGCACATCACAACCCGGATGTTCCCGTTCAGTTTCACTGAATTCTTGGATTACCATGAAATAAAGTTCCAGCTAAAAACCCTGCAATATTCGAAAAAAAAGACATTGATAAAAAAGAAATTCAACGAATACCTGGAAAATGGCGGGTTTCCTGAAGTAATATATTATCCAGGGGTGGGGCAAAGGGAATTACTCCAATCTTACTTTGACGACATCATTTACCGGGACATCATCTCCCGTTTCAACATACGCAATCCACAGGTCTTCAAGCAGTTGAGCTTGTTCTGCATTTCAAACATCTCAAAACCCCATTCATTCAATTCACTAAGAAGATTATTCGCAAATTATTCCCCCCTCAGTACAGATGCCATAATAAATTACCTGGCATATCTGGAAGACGCATTCTTGCTGTTTACCATGCCGCATTATGATCATTCGATCAAGAAACAGATAAATAAACCCAAAAAATTATACTGTATAGATACCGGCATGGTCAATGCTGTATCATTTCGTTTTTCAGATAACATGGGGCAGTTGTATGAAAATCTGGTATTCCTGCAGCTTAAGCGGACAAAACGTGAAACATATTACTGGCAAAGTTCAAAAAGCCATGAGGTGGATTTTGTTATAAAAGAGGGTCTAAAAGCCAGTTACCTGATACAGGTATGTGTTGATATTTCAGATGCAAAGACAAAATCCCGTGAGGTCAATGGTCTACTTGAAGGTCTGGACTATTTTGACCTTCCGGAAGGTACGATCATAACTTCAGACCTGTTCAATGAGGAAACTGTTGATGAGAAAGTAATACGGTATGTACCGCTCTGGTACTGGTTGCTTGAAAATGAGATCCGTCATTGATAACATTCACAGCCTTTAAACTTAAAACCCAATAGGTTATAAGAATATTGAATACATTATACAAATCATTACACAAATGAATAAATTCTCAAAAAAAGCCGCAAGGATACCGCCGTTCTATGTAATGGAAGTACTGGAAAGGGCAGAGGAACTGGAACGCACAGGAAGGGATATCATCCATCTCGAAGTAGGCATACCCGACTTCCCCACTGCTTCCCATATCAGCGAAGCTGCCTATGAGGCAATAAAGGCAGGTGAGACCAGGTACACCCACAGCATGGGACTGCTCCAGCTCAGGGAATCGGTTGCCGGATACTACAACCGGAAGTTCAACCTCGACTTGAGTAGCGGGCAGATCATCATCACATCAGGCACCAGCCCGGCCATGTTAATGCTGTTCATGGGCCTGCTGGATAAAGGAGATGAGGTTGTAATGTCCAACCCTTATTATTCAGCCTATCCCAATTTCGTGGAATACATGGACGGCAGGCCTGTTTTTGCATATACCAGAGAAGACGAAGGGTTCAGCCTGACACCTGATACAGTAGCTAGGAAGATAACCCCCCGGACCAGGGCATTATTGATAAATTCTCCTGCCAACCCCACCGGGCACGTCATGTACCCAAAAACCATGCAGGGCCTGGCCGAAATCGCAGGGGATATTCCTGTAATATCTGATGAGATATACCAGGGCCTGATCTACAAAGGCAAAGACCATTCTATCCTTGAATACACAGACAATGCCTTTGTGCTGAACGGCTTCTCCAAACTCTTTGCCATGACAGGATGGCGTCTTGGCTACCTTATCGCACCGCCCGAATACACTAGGCCCCTACAGAAGATACACCAGAACTTCTTTATATGTGCCAACAGCTTTGTCCAGCATGCAGGCATTGCGGCACTAAAAGGACCGCAGGACTATGTACAGGAGATGGTGGCAACGTACGATAAACGCAGGAAGTACATCCTGCAGCGGCTAAAAGGTATGGGGTTTGGGATTGGCAGTGAACCTACCGGGGCGTTTTATGTGCTTGCCAATGCAAAGAAGTTCAGCGAGGACTCACTTGAACTCAGCCGCCGTATACTTGAAGAAGCAGGGGTGGCGGTGGCTCCGGGCATTGACTTCGGGGAGGGGGCAGAAGGATACTTGCGGTTCTCATATGCCAACAGCCTTGAGAACATCAGGGAAGGTCTGGACAGGATAGAAGAATATCTTAACACCTGAAAGATAATTAGCAAATATTATTTATGGTAAGTACTTATTGCTTTTCATGATCGACCCGATTGAGGAACTTATATCATTAAGTGATAAAAAAGGATTCATAGCACACAAGATCGTTCTTGAATGCCAGGATTGTGGTTACATTAAAGAATCTACTTATTACGACCTGTTAAAGGATAAGCAGTACGAATTGCTGGAACCCACAACAGTACCCAATCCCTATATCCAGGAGTCGTATTACGAGGAAGATGTAACTGCTACTCCAATAAAATTCAAGATAGAATGTCCTGAATGCAAGGGAGAAATGGTAGGTTTTTCTCCTGTGCCCATGGAATACATACTGAATCATCTCAGTTCCCCACCATCAGATGATATGATATATGGCTGATATTTTATTTTAATTTGAAAATTGTAAAAATAATAACCAAATTAAGTATCCACTTCAAATCTAAGGGTAATTTACTCTGTTTTGAAATCGAAAGCCTACTTAAGTACTTGATTTTGAAAATCCGAATATACATTTTACCCTGCTTTTTAAAATAGATACTTCATATCGAATATTGCCACGGAAGAATGAAGAATCGTATCTGGAAGTTTACATTTATATATCATTGTAAACGACTGTTTAACATGCGAGTTATAACAACAAGAGTTCCGGATGAAATGTTTGACAGGATAACGGAGCTGGAGGAGAGCGAGAATATAGACCGAGCTGAGGCAACGAGAAAGTTGCTTTTTATCGGTATAAAAGAGATAAAAAAGGAAAATGCGATAAAACTTCTAAGGGCGTATAAAATAACATACAGGAAAGCAGCAGAGATGATGGGAGTGGCGATTTATGAATTATTGGATATAATGGAAAAAGAAGGGATTGAAGTTGGATATTCGATGAGGGATCTGGAAAAAGATCTAGAGGAAATGAAGTGATTGCCATAGACTCCACCCCTCTCATTCATCTATCAAAGATTGGAAGACTGGATATTCTGGAGAATTGTTCACTAATCACAACGGAGTCCGTTAGAGGAGAAGTGATTATAAAAGGAAAAACCGGAGTGAGTGAATTAAAAGAATTCTTTAAGCCAGTGGAGGTGGTTAAATTATCAAAAAGGGATATAGACACTGCATCGTCTATTGCGAAGAGTGAAGATATACATCAGGCAGATGCAGAGCTTCTATTGCTTGCAAAGAAGAAAAAATGCACGCTCTTGACGAATGATCGGGCATTGGTATTATTAGCAAGGAGTATGGGACTAAAAGTATGGTGGGTCACGACTCTAATCCTGAACTTTATAAATGCGGGGAGGTTGAGCAAAGAGGAGGGAAAATATATTTTTAATGACCTGATAATGAGTGGAATGCATATAGAAACGGGTGTGTATATAAGGATACTCAGAGAGATAGAGATGATAGGGCGGTGAGTCAATCAAACGAAGAATGTTTTTACGAATCGCTGCAAAAAGTAGCCGAAGGAACGGGGATAGGTATCCACTTCAAATCTAAGGGTAAATGACTCTATTTTTAAATAGAAAGCCTGCCTGGGCACTTGATTTAGACAATCAGAATTTGCATTTTACCCTGCATTATGGAGTGGATACCGAATTAACGCTATTAACAGTATGAACAACCATAATCCCAGTCTCAGTAAGATCGAGAAGATCATAGGATACCAGTTCAATGATAAGCAGTTGGGCACGTCAGCAATAACTACCCGCGCCTATTCCAACGAACACCCACAATGTCCGGAGAACCAGGCCCTTGAATTTTTAGGAGATGCTATTTTATCTTTCGTGACCGCTGAACTTTTATACGAAAAATGGTCCCAGCTTAAAGATAATAAAGTATTCCATGAAATGACACCCGAATCTGTGATGACAAAGATACGGCAGGAAGTAGTAAATAACCAGTTCCTGGCAGACTGCGCTAATTCTTATAACCTCTGTGATTTTATTTTCGATTCCACAGATAATCCAAATGCTGGATATAATAGCTCAGGTACCGGTCCGGGTGACGATATAATTGAGGCCTTGGTTGCGGCAATTTATTTTGATAATGAACGATCCATTGTCCGGGCAAAGAAATTCATCATTGATTTTCTCAACCTATCCGATCTTCTTGAAGATGAAAAACGATTGATCGAACTGGTTACCCAAAAGAATCCAAAGGATAGGCTTATCCATAAATACCAGGAATTGAAAAAAGTCACACCTTCCATCGAATATCCTGTTATAGAGGATAAGTTAGTAGGAAATACACACCATTTTGTATTGGGTCTGCTCATCGATGGCAAATTGCTGCCCGGGATAACTGGCAGTGGATCCAACAAGGCTCTGGCAGAATATGAAGCAGTTGATAAGGCCTATCTGTTCCTGGAAAAAATTAAATGGGACCTGACAAGCATCCGGTGATAATGCCCTATTATGTTACTTATTTCATTTTGCAACTTTCCAGATAACTAAAGTAGTAGCTGTTCAAACTGAAATCCTATAATTTATTCCAGTGTAATATCCCCGCCAAGTGATTTCATAGCTTCAAAGAAGCCAGGATAAGAAATATCAACAGATTCGGCCGTATCGATTACTGTATCCCCGGCAAGCATTCCTGCCACACTCAGCGCCATTACGATCCGGTGGTCATGCCAGCCGCTCACACGGGCACCATGCAGGCCACCGCCCCTTATTACCAGCCGGTCAGGCTCCTCTGTTATATCCACTCCCATCCTGGTCAGTTCCACTGTCATGGCGTGCAAACGGTCTGTCTCCTTATACCTGACATGTTCGGCATTCTCGATCACCATCTCGCCTCCGGACAGCGCACCCAGTACCGCCAGAGTGGGCACCAGGTCAGGTGTCATCCCAACGTCAACAGTTACACCTGTCAACTGGCTTTTATTCACCCTCACCTCGCCTTGCTCCTGGTTCCATTCCAGGTTCGCACCCATATCCTGCAGGATTGGGATTATAGCAGCATCGCCCTGCTTATTCGGATATAGCCCGCCCACAGTAATACCGTCGCCTGCACCGCCGCCTGCCAGGGCACCGGCTGCCAGCAGGTATGATGCGGAAGAAAAATCACCTGGCACCGTATACACCGTGTATTCGGTTAATTCGTATGACTGCTTCGGGGGAATGATAAATGACAGGTGCCCCTTGTCGTCTTCAACCAGTTCTATCTCAATGCCTGCACTTTCCAGCATCTCAATCGTGATCTCCACATACGGCCTGGACTTTAATTCACCATCCACCTTGACCACGGTCCTGGTCCGGCACAGAGGGCAGGCCATGAGCAGGGCCGAAAAGAACTGGCTGCTGATACTTCCGTCCATCACCGCCTCACCTCCGGTCATGGGACCTTTCACTTCAATAGGTGCCATACCATTATCCCTGGTAGAAATAACACTAGCCCCAAGCTGGTTCAGTACATCTATCAATGGTGTGTTAGGTCGCTTACGGATGGAGTCGTCCCCGGTCAGTACTGTTGTACCGTCACACAGGGCACTGACAGCCATCAACAACCTCAGTGTGGTACCGCTGTTGGCAACATCGATAATGCTATCAGGCACGGAAGGTTTCCCCTTCAGACCATCTACAATGAGACTGTCACCTTTCTCCCGTATCACGGCACCCAGTGCCCTGCATGCACGTATGGTGGCAGCAGTATCGGCAGATAGCAGGGGACGCTTTACAATGGTCTGCTCTGCCAGGGATGCCATGACCACAGCCCTGTGGGTATAACTCTTGGACGGGGGTGCAAGCACCTCACCTTTAAAGACAGATATGCCAACTTTTGCTTTTATATTGGTCATAATATCTTAACACTTTGATTTTTAGACAATTATAATCTAACCACAGAGGACACATAGAGCACAGAGAAACACAGAGTCTGCATCTGATTTTACTCTCCATGTCCTTTGTGCTCTCTGTGGTTTATTACTTATCACTTGTCTGGTGTGCGTCAGTTGTTTTTCTCGAACATGGCCTTGACAAAACCCAAAAATGGTGGTGAAGGCCTGTTGGGTCTGCTCTTGAATTCGGGATGGAACTGGCTGGAAAAAAAGAAAGTATGTTCAGGGATCTCGGCAATCTCCATCCTGTTCTCGTTACGTCCTGTGAATTTCATACCTGCCTTTTCCATCTCATCGATGTACTTTGGATTCACTTCATACCTGTGCCGGTGCCGCTCTATTATCGCGTCAGAGCCATATAGTTTATTGGCAAGGCTTCCCGGTGTCAGTTCAGCAAAATAATCACCAAGCCTCATTGTGGCACCCATGTCCACATTTATCACGCCTTCCTGCTCAGGTAGCAGGTCTATCACAGGATGGTCAGTAGCAGCCAGTTCCGAACTGTTTGCATCCTCATACCCCAACACATTCCTGGCAAACTCAATAACCGCAGTCTGCATGCCCAGACACAGTCCCAGGTACGGTTTATCGTTCTCCCTGGCATATTTTACAGCAGATATCTTACCCTCAGTGCCGCGTACCCCGAAACCTCCGGGCACAAGTATTCCGTCATACTTTGCGAGCTGGCTGATGGATTCCGGTTCATTCTCAAAATCCTCGGCATCCACCCATGAAGCATTCACCTTGCATCCCACCTCAATACCCGCATGCTTCAGGCTCTCCCTGATGCTCAGATATGAGTCTTCCAGGTCAGTGTACTTACCCACCACGGCCACTTCTACTGAACCAGTGGTCGAGCGCATTTTTTCCACCATCCGGGCCCACTCTTTATTGTCATCCTTAGAGTTTAGTCCCAGTTTGGTCAACAGGTAATCGGCTGCACCTTCATTTTCCAACTGCTGGGGCACCATATAAATATCCTCGGCATCATGGGCGCTTATCACCGCCTTTGCCGGCACATCACAGAACAGGGCGATCTTTTCCTTGGTACCGGGCAGTATAGGCTTTACACATCTCGTAACTATCAAATCCGGGTGAAGACCTAACTCCCGCAGTTCTTTAACCGAATGCTGGGTCGGTTTTGTCTTCTGCTCTCCCTGGGCATCCATAGGCACCAGGGTTACATGGATGAAAACCACATCATCCACATCTTCTTCATTATGCAGCTGCCTGACAGCTTCCAAAAACGGCATACTCTCGATATCGCCCACTGTACCGCCAACTTCAATGAGACATATCTGGGCACCGCTGTGTTTGGCTACATTTCTCAACCGTTCCTTTATCTCGTTGGTAATATGAGGAATTATCTGTACGGTCTTGCCCAGGTAATCGCCCCTGCGCTCCTTATTGATGACTGCCTGGTATACCTTACCTGTGGTTATATTGTGCTCCCGGGTCAGTTCTATATCCAGGAACCTTTCATAGTTACCCAGGTCCAGGTCAACTTCCCCGCCGTCCTTTAAGACGAATACTTCGCCGTGCTGGAAAGGACTCATGGTCCCGGCATCGATATTGATGTAAGGGTCGATCTTGATGGCCGTTACATCGTAACCTTTGTTCTTCAATATCCTTCCCATCGATGCGGCTGTTATTCCCTTACCAAGTCCGCTCATCACACCCCCGGTTACGATGACATATTTCATGTTCTCTAATACCTCATATTTTTCAATTATTTTTTGCCAGCAAATGCATTACAGCATACACCATAAGTATTATTATTAAAATGGAAACTGCCAGGGCTCCATACAGCACATGTATCAAATTAAAGGCAAATGTGACCAGCAGAATAACCACCACAAGCAGTATCATAAGCAAAGGCAGGATGAACGTATCCGGAAAACTAAATGATATCTCTTTTTTTCGGTTCTTATCCGGATTTTTACTTGGATCAATATCCCAATCAGCCCTGGATGATGTCCGGTCCTGCTTATAATTCGGGAATGCCAGTCTTTCATCAACATCGATAACTGACCTGGGTTTGGACACTACCGGTATTTCACCTATGATAACCCTGAATGATTCTGTGAGGGACCCATATCCGGTTGTAACTTTCATCTCGCCTTCCAATGTGGTGAGATCAGCAGGAAGTTTGACCACAACAGGTACATATTCCTGGTTGGCTACATAGACATTATCAGACAGGAACCTGACGTTTTTTCTAAGTGTATCGCTGACGGACAGATACACATGGGTAGGACTCCCGTAATTAATAATTGGCAGTTCAATGCTGCATTCATTCCCTGGATCAAGCGGTATAGTAATATCAGATTTATCGAACTCGATCGAGTTTATCCTGTTCCTGTTTATATGTATCTGCTGCACTTGCAAGTACCTATGTAGTTATTCCCTTAAATCGGGAGGTAGCATGTTGGGAATGCCATCCTCGATTGGGTAATGTTCATTGCATTTCCCGCAGAAAAGAGATCCTTTGATTATCTCTTTATCGTCCTCTTCATCTACTGTAAGCACTAAATCACCCTTGCACATTGGACAGCATAAGATTTCCATTAATTCATGTTTCATATAGTTCAATCCAGAAAACTTTTTTTATTGTTCAACATTTACGACATAGTTATTCATCAAATTATCGGTATTTGACGGGATGAGTATTCGATGAGAAGTATATTCGATGAGAAGTGTATTCGATGAGAAGTATATTCGATGAGAAGTATATTTGATGAGAAGTATATTCGATGAGAAGTGTATTCGATGAGAAGTATATTTGGTGGAAAGGACATGCACACTATAAAATCGAGAAAATCCAGGGACATCCTTAACGAGATCAAATGGAAAGGATTGGATATCGACCATTGTACCATATACTATATACACAGAGGCGCACCAGGCGACACAAAAGCAATATCAGGGTCATCCCTTCGAATCATTGGCAGGTCTTTTTTCGAGACCACGGACGGTACATCAATCCCATATCACAGGATATTAAGGATCGATCATGACGGGATAAGAGTGTACGAGAAAAAATGAATCAGTCAATCTAATAAAGTATCATCTCATGGAGTACATCAGTCTTACTGATGATCCCTATATGTTTGCCGCCATCGGTGACCATGATTCTTCCCACCTTATTTTCATCAAAGACCTTGACAACGTCATAGAGTGGTGTGTTGCCATCCACTGAAATAATCTTCCGGGTCATGATCTCCCTGACCTTTAGATTCATCTTTCCGCTGGCAAGTGTTCTACCGATATCGGAATATGTGATTACACCAACTATATTGCCCTTATCATCCACTGGTGCACCATGAATATCATTCCTGGTGAATATCCTTGCTGCCTCCTGGATAGTGGAATTGGCAGGAACGATTATGGTCTTATCAGGTACGAAATCCTTTATAGGGCTTTTTGGCAGCGACACCATCTCTGTGATAGAGAACAGCAACGCATTGGATGAATCGTCCCGCCCCATTATTTTTCCGCGTATAATAAGTTTATTAACAGGAGTG
>Ga0255383_1075_pt1 | contig 16934 bp, 17 predicted proteins | sample ANMaggSSYBR01C12_FD_182100 | JGI IMG/M metagenome (GOLD analysis project Ga0255383, IMG submission 182100) | Sediment cell enrichment communities from methane seep in Santa Monica Basin, California, United Staets - ANME aggregate JGI... | ecosystem: Environmental > Aquatic > Marine > Cold seeps >...
ACAGGCGGAACAGGCTGTTTTGGCTGGCCCCTGGTTGAAAAACTTGTTGCAGATGGCGCGTGTCCGAAACTTTTAACCCGTGCGAATGACCATTCCATAACCTTTCTTGATAACCAGATTAAAACTATTTCCGGGGATATAATCTCTTCTGAAGTTTTGAATACGCTATGCATAGATTGCGATATTGTTTTCCATTTGGCAGGCAAGGTTCATTCAGTTCCTGAAACAAAGGAGGAGGGAAAGGAATTCTTCCGGGTAAATATGGAAGGAACCAGGAATCTACTGGAGGCAGCAAAGAAAAACAAGGTTAAGAGAGTTGTGTTTTACAGCACTGTCGGGGTTTATGGAAAGGATGCGGACTTTCACGGTGATGAGCTTTCTCCATGCTGGCCGGGCTCTGTATATGCCAAAAGTAAATACCAGGCAGAACAACTGGTGTTGACCAGCTCCAATGATGGCGGGCCGGAAGGGGTTGTTTTGAGATTTCCGGTTGTGTATGGGCCGTTGGATAGAGGGAATATAGCTAAACTGATCAAGGCTGTTCAAAGTAAATTATTTTTCTATTTCGGTGATGGAAATTGTTTGAGAAGCATGATTTCGTCGGGAAATGCCGCAGAGGCTGCGGTAAGAGCAGCTTTTGAGCCGAAAGCTGCAAATGAGGTGTTTTGTGTGACAGATGGGCGGGATTATACAATGAATGAGCTGGTTGATTCTATCTGCCATGCGTTGGGCATGAGCTGGAGGCCTTATCATGTGCCTGTTTTGTTGGCTGATCTGGCTGGAAGGTTTGGTGATATTTTACGGAAATGGGCGCATGTTCCGTTTCCGATTGACTCGGACAGGGTGAGAAAGTTGAGTTGTCCGCTGACGTTTTCCTGTGAAAAGGCCAAAGAGGTGCTTGGGTATGAGCCGGTGGAGACGCTGGATGAGGGGATAATTAGGGAAGTTGAGTGGATGATGGATAAGAAGGGATGATTGCCTAAAGGCAAGGATGTTTTGCTTCGCAAATGGGATGAATCCCTGCGGGATTGGGGATGAATAGGATGAAAAACTCTGAGAATCTGGCGGAAGGTGTCATTTTAGAACGGAATAAGAATTTGAATCGGGGTTTTAGAAAACTGAGAGTTTGGCGGGAGGCGATTGATCTTTATGGATTTGAGAAGAAGGTTTTGGGTCAAATAAAGGGGATCTCGTTTAAGATAAAGGATCAAATATTGGCTTCTGGCTTTTCGATATCTTCAAATTTAGCCGAGGGTTATTGTCGGAAATCGATTAAGGAGTATATTCAGTTTGTTAATGTGGCGTTGGGGTCTTGTGGGGAGAATTATTCTCAGATGTATGCACTGTTGCAGTCACGGGAAATAAGTCAGGAGATTTTCGATGAGTTTGATAAACGGCATTACAGCATTGAAATGAAGTTGATCAATTTGGCGAAATCATTGGCAAGGAAGATGAAAACCGGTCAGGATTGGAATTCTGATTATAAGGTTTCATGACGATTAAATGGAGCAGATAGATTTAACCCCAGTACCATTTCCCGAAGTTACCCCGGTGAAACAACAGCCATAACGGTTTCACTGGGCAGGCGGGATAAACTGGATAGCCGTTTCACAAGGCATGCTTGGCCAAAAATAGTCATCGCTTCACGAAAGATATCTTGCCTTGTAACTCTGCATTAATATTTTGTATATTGTCAGCGTGGGGAATTTAAGCAAAAATGACAAAGAAAGCAAAATCACTTGAACGGGTCAGAAATAGTCCCAAAGATGCAAAGTTTAGTGAAGTTCAGAAGCTGTTGAAAGACGCCGGCTTCAGAGAAAGACAGCCAAAGGGCGGTAGCAGCCATTATATCTATTGTCATGAATTGCTGGATAGGATCGTTACTCTTGCAAAAGGAACTGAGCGGCTTCCTGAGTATCAAGTCAAAGATGCTTTGAGGGCTTTACAAAGATTGGAGGGCAGATATGAAAAATGATAAAAAATATTACATGTCCTTGAACTATCCCATTCAAATTGAAAAAGTAGATGAAGGATTTTGCGTTTTTATTCCTATATTAAAGGGATGTAAAGCATTTGGCAAGACTTCTGAAATTGCTCTAAAGGAACTGGAGGCAGTTAAAGAGGGTTTCTTCGATGTTTTTCTGAAAATGGGAAAGTCCATACCGAAACCCGTTATTCATCTTGATATTCCTTATGAAATTTTTCACGGGATGAAGCACAGGGAAGAACTGGATCGCTTTATTAGCTATTAAAAAATGAAATATCTAATTTTTTACATAGCTTCTTTGGCTCTTGGCGGTGCAGGTGCCTGGCTCATTTCACGGTGGGGAACGACCATGGGTCTTTTGGATAGAGCAAATGATCGGAGTTCCCATAAAGGGGTAGTCCCTACAAAGCAGTGCAGGTTTGAGAATACCGCCCTGTTTTACTTTGTAACTACCTGATTTTTCTCTATATGCTGCCATAAGACATGATATGTAACTTACTGAAATTATTGACCCGCACTGTTTTGTAGGGACTACCGTTTTTCAAGAGTTATGTAAGTTTATTAAGCGCCTGAATTGTTCGTAAACATCTCTTCTGTGGCCGATATAATAGACCTCGATGACATTTTCCTCTTCATTCATTTTATATAAGATTCGATATCTTTTTATTTTATATGACTTAAAACCGGATAGTTCTTCCTCCAGATCGTTTCCTGAATGGGGATCTTGACGAAGCTCCTTGATCGCTGCCTTGATTAGTTTCTTGTTTTCCGGATAAATTTTTGATAACAATCCGGTTGCTTCAGGGGTAAATCTGATTCGCAGATTTCTCATTCTTCAAAAACCTTGTCAAAATCAATCCACATTCCCTTCTTAGCCTGACGAATCGATGTCCTGATGGATGCCATGGCCTTCTCATCGGAAAGGATATCCAATGTCTCTAAGATGCCCTGAAATTTTTTCATACTGATTAGCACAACCTCAGGAACACCGTTCTTGGTGATAGCAATGGCGTCATCGGAAACTTTAATCTTTCTGACCAAATCAAGCAATATACTTTTTGCCTTTGTGACGGGAATGTAGTGTTGTATTTGTTGCATGGTAACTCCCCCTCTACTTTAAATGTCCATTATAATGACCATTTCTGTTTTGTCAACAAAAAATAGCAACAAATTCGCACCAATTTTAGTTTAAGGCACTTTTCAGTGGGCGCATTGCCGAAAAGTAGGAAATTGATTTGTATTATTCTGTAGCGCAGGGCTTTAGCGAGGTCTCAGGTTTTATGGTGGAGAAAAGGGAACGATTTATACGAAAATTCGAGATGTTTTCCTTAGTTCTATTGCGCATCGTTCCTGGATGGCCATTGATGGTGACGTATCCTTCCATTCACACCGTGGGCAAGGACGGCTGCTGGACATTGGCTGCAATGAGGGGCGAGGTTTAGAGATCTATAAACGTAACGGATTTCATCCCGAAGGGTTGGAGTTAAACGAAAAAGCTGCTAAAAATGCTCGCATTGCAGGATTTACTGTTCATACTCAAACCCTTGAGGAGTTTCAAACGGAAGACCCTTTTGACATCGCTGTCCTCTCAAATGTGCTTGAGCATGCTCCAGATCCAAAAGAAATGCTGGGAATGGATAAAGTTGCCCCAATAGCCAGAGCTGGCTGAGAAAGCTATTTGGACGTTCCTGGATCAACTGGCATGTTCCTTTTCATCTTTTCCATTTCTCCAGTAAAACATTAGCACAACTTCTACAACGCTCTGGTTTTGAAATTACAGAGCTTAAATGCGCAACTCCCAGCCATTGGATGTCCCAGTCGATTGTGGCGGCACTTTCCGCCACACGGGGTCGCAAGACCCGTTACCTAAGATCACCACTTTTGGTTGGCTTTTTGATGCTCTTCTGCCGGTTTGTTTTGTTTCCTCTTTTGTGGGTGGGGAATTTTAGTGGGCATGGGGATTGTTTGATCATAGAGGCAAAGAAGTCCGCAGATTACGCAGATTGCACGGATTAAGAACTGAAAAAGAAAAATGTCAGACACGGATTTAAAATGGATGGTTGCCCAGGTTAAATAGGAAGTTTTTTCATTTGACTTGGCGGGAGTTAGCAGATAATCTGTATGTAATCAATGCAATTGCATACAGATTATGGGAACGAGGTGAAAAACATGGCTAAGACTGTAACTACGCGTTTAGACGAAGGGTATGTTAAAAAAATCGATGAAATGGCCGCTCGAAAAGGTATTGATCGCTCGGCGCTGTTGCGATCATTTTTTCTCTGTGCCTTAAAAGAGTATACTGTACGTGATTCTCTGGAAGACTATAGGAAAGGTATAACAACGCTTTGGGAGGCAGCTCAGACCTGCAATCTGTCGCTCTGGGAAATGATTCAGGAAGTAAAACGTGAGCACATCCATACTTCATATGACTTGAAAGAATTCAAAAAGGATTTGAGGGCGCTCAATGGATAAGGTCGTTTCCAACGCCACGCCACTCATTTATTTAGCTAAGGCAAATCAACTGAGCCTTCTCCAAAGCATGGTCAATCAGGTATTTATCCCCGAAGCTGTCTACAGGGAAGTAGTTATTGAGGGTAAACGTCTGGGAGAAAAAGATGCCTATCGTGTAGAAAGAGCTATCTCTCAGGGTTGGATGATAGTTCAAGGTATCAAGATTATCTATCCTGTTGAGATCACAATCCACCCTGGTGAGTTAGAAGTGATCTCTCTGGCCATGGGAAAGGGGATTGAAACAGTACTCATGGATGATGCCAAGGCCAGGGCCGCTTCTGAAATGGCAGGTCTCAGACCTATCGGCACACTGTGGTTAATCTTGAAGGCTGTCAAAAATCACTTGCTTAACTTTGATCAATTTCTGTCTACTCTCGAGGATATTCTTCAGTCTGGATTCTATCTCAAAGAAGAAGTTTATCTAAAAGCTGTTCGCAAGGCCAGAGAGTTATCCAGCGATTGAATCCAACCTACCATAGTCGGAAGTTCGGATCTATAAATAAGAGCAAAAAAAAATCTTCCTTTGTAATGAATACCAATCATATAGTTTTCTTCACTCAGCTTTATTATCCTGACGTGACTACAACTGCCATCATAATGAGTGATCTGGTCGAAGATCTGGCCTCATATAGCATGAATGCGGAGGTTATTTGTGCTCAACCGACTTATATAAAGAATTCAGATCCGCAGATTACGCAGATTACACGGATTAAGAATATAAAAATATGAGAGATGAAAAAACTTATGCAATAATTGGAGCGGCGATTGAAGTTCATAAAGAACTTGGTTGTGGATTTTTAGAAGCAGTGTATCAGGAGGCGTTGGCACGGGAACGTGTAAACGTGAAAAGGATGGATGAAGCCCTTTGGGGGGGGGGTGATATGGCCCAATATTCCCAGACGAGCTCTCGAAGCATTTGCCCTGCAGGCTTACCGGAATGGTGTTATTACTGAATACGAGGTACAAAAGCTGCTCAAGATATCGTCTCGCATGGATCTGGATGCTTTTTTGAAAGAATCTAATGCCTATATTGACTATACAGAAAAGGATCTTCAACAAGACATTGAAAATATAAGAAAGTCTCTCTTGAAATGAAATCTGATTATGTTGTGGGTTTTAGGTTTTAAATATCCTTTTAATTCCTCTTATTCCATTTAGTTCTTTTAATTCCTTTGGGCGCGGTGTATTCTTCAATTGATTGGAGTACTATAAATATCTCAAAGTCTTGTTTATCAACCTCCAGAGCCTTTACATAAGAGGATTTTATGAAAAAGACATGGTGTCTCTTACGTTCAACCGTATGCAAATTTCGATGATTTGCCATTGGTGGGTACGTTTAAGATAACCACATTATTATGTTGCGAGTCATTTTAAGTTATGTTGCAGGCTTTTCATAACTTTCTGTTATTATAGTGAATATCGACGCATAAGTTTTTGGTTAGTATCCATCTGTTTTTTCAATGGGTTAGAAGGACTCGCAACATAAGTGTCAAAGCTTGAATTGTGAATTAGACATAAGTGTCAAAGCTTGAATTGTGAATTAGACATAAGTGTCAAAGTTTGAATTGTGAATTAGCGTTGTATGTGGGGAAACGGAGCGCTGACTTTTGAAAAGAATTAACCGCCCGCTTCGCTCAAGACGCCCCAGTACGATCTTCCGGACCTACGGGGTAAACAAAGGCGCTAAAAATAATATGAAGGAAAAACCAAATATCATCCATCTTGGCGGTGAACATACGGTTACGAGTTCATGTCATCTGTTGCAGGCAAACGGACTTAATATCTTGGTGGACTGTGGGCTTGCACAAGGGAATGACGCTGTCCTTCCCATGAAATCCTGGCCTGTAGCGCCGTCTGAGATTGATTACCTGTTTCTCACACATGCGCATATTGACCATATTGGCAGGGTGCCGGAGCTGATTGAAAATGGGTTTTCCGGAGAGATTATCTGTTCTCATCCAACCAAGGCGCTTCTCTCTCCGATGCTGGAAGATGCAATGGGGTTTTCAGACATGACTGAGCGACAGGTAGATAAGATTCTAAAAGCCATTGACGACCTCTCCTGGGGTTTTGAGTACAGAGAGAAATTCCAACTAAAAAAAGGGATTGCCTTTAAGCTTGGCTGTGCTGGGCATATTTTGGGCTCATGTTTTATCCGTTTTGAATTCCCTGATGGTTTTACCATTGTTTTTTCCGGGGATCTGGGCGCTAAGGATACGCCTATTCTCTGCGATCCTGATATCTCTGAACCCTGCGATTTGCTGATTCTGGAGTCCACATACGGCGACAGGAATCACGAAGGAAGAAAAAGCAGAATTGAAGTACTGAGAATGATCCTTGACAGGGCACTGGATGATGGAGGGATTGTTTATATTCCGGCCTTTTCTCTGGGTCGTACTCAGGAATTGATTTATGAAATGGACAGGATCGGGACAAAGATTCCTGTTTTTATTGATTCGCCTATAGGGCTTGAGATTACAAAGATTTATTCAAGTCTTTCCGAATACTGGGATAAGGAGGCAAAGGAGCTGAAGGCAAAAGGTGATCACCCTATTGATTTCAAAAATCTTTATTCTGTGGAGAGGTTCAGGGATCATAAGAGGTTGCTGGAGATGGAGGGTTCGTCTATTGTTATTGCCGGCAGCGGCATGTGTACGGGCGGCAGGATTATCGATCATCTGAAGGCGGGGATTAGTGACCGAAAAAATGATATTTTCTTTGTTGGTTATCAGGCAAAGGGGACTCCTGGTCGGGATATCCTCAAGTATTCAAAAAGGCCCGGGGGCTATGTGGTTTTGGATGGTGAGAAATTTGATATCAAGGCAAGAGTTCATACGTTGAGCGGGTATTCGGCTCATGCTGACCAGAAAGGGCTGATTGAGTGGGTTGCTTCTATGTCTGAAAAGCCGGGAGAGATTAAGCTGGTGCATGGGGAGCCAGGGGCGCAAAGGGCGCTTTATAAAGCAATTTGGCAAGTTGCGTAAAGCCGCTACTACGGCAGATCCTTCATAGCAATCAACTTACTGACAAAACACTGTAAATGCTACCCGCACAGCTCGAAAATCAGCATTCTGCATTTTTTGTTTGACATGTATTTAATTGCTGCTAAAATATAATTTGACATATAAAATGGAGATTTGCACATGGAATCAACTAATGTAACAGTTTCAAGTAGAGGCTACATTGTTTTGCCTGCCAGCCTCCGAAAAGAAATGAACATAAAGGCGGGTACAAAAATTTTATTACATACAGAGATCACGGTAAATAGACGAATTTCTCATGTCAAATTGTGCATTGCGGATGAACCATGCAGGGGATACTTTGACACAAAAAAAGCCAGCTTTAACTTTAGTCGGCCTGCCATCCTGATTCCTTTTTGATTTAACAGTCGGCAGAACTGTATTGCCGCTTTCCTGTGCTTCTTGTTCTCTATCCAATCCAAAACAACTATCAGGGTTTCGCCAAACATTTTAATATATCCTGCTCTGCTGGTTATCATATCCAACACCGGTTTAACGTCGCGATGATCATCATAGCAGTCACGAAAAAGCTCAACTAAGCGCTCACGAGAATTATATGCTATAAACTGCATTAAGTCATAAAGCTTTTTCTTTTCCAGATCACAACGACTCATGGGTTTGCCTTTAAGAAGATCCATAATGGATACCTTTTCGGGAAGTTCCGATAGTTTATCTTCAAAACCGATAATATCGGTCTTTTTTTCGGCTATCGACGTCTTGCAATTCGCTATCTTGAGCAGTCGTCTTTTGTCCGGGCGTTGTTTTTGTTTGGCCTCGGTCAACAGTATTTCTTTTTCTAACTCCTTGATCTCCTTGTGAAGAATGCGAATCGCTTTTTTGATTAAGGTAATATCAGGATTATCAACCAGAGGCTGGTTTTCAAGTTCTTTAACGTCATAGCCGGGATGGTAATTAAGGTTAAACCGTGCCATCATCTCTTTGAAAATATTCTCCGAGTCTCCCCAGCGGTTAAGCATGTAATAAGCTATATCAGATAACGGCTTGTTTTTGTTGTTGATATTGGTGTAGATGGCTATTCGTTTTCCGGTCTCTACGTTTTCTAAGACTACCATTCGTAACTCAATGGAAGTCGGCTCTAATCGGCCTTCCCTTTTTGCGGTTTGAACCGACTCTTTTACCGTACGAGTTTGCTCAGCTATCAGGTACTTATGATCTGTAAATCGCATTCCCACGGTAAAGGCTGAATCAGGAATGCCGGCAAGGCTCTTTTCACCCACATACTTAGCCCAGGTAACAAATTCGGCAGTCTTATCAAGTTCTTTGAAAAAGTGAACGCCATAACCGCCTCGATCAAACACCAGAATCGGTCGATCAATTCCATATTCTATTAACTTTGATGCGCTGCGGGATATGATTGGTCGAAAATCAATCTCATTTGATTCTGTTATAAAAAACAAAGGTCTTCCCTGAAGATCGGTTATGGCGTAAAGCTCATTGCCTCTCATGGCCAGACGTCTAACTGTAAAATAACCTTTGGCAATGACGTTAAGTCCATAATAAGGCAGAAAATGACCATCAATAAAGAAAACCTCCGGATCAATAAAGTTCCGATTAAGAAGAACCCTGGCAAACTGATCAATAAGCTCAGAGCTCAGATAATGTTCGGCCATACTGGTAAGGTGAGCCCTTATGGTTTCTTTTTCCGGCGACTGGTTCATTCCCATGCATATCCCTAAATCACTTGGATTAACCAATTTCAACGCTTCAATAGAAGGGATATTTAGGTTAATGCTATGAAAAAGCGTAGATAAAATATCGCTGCTTTGGTAAACAGCTCCGGGATTTGCAGGAAAAACAGCACCGAGCGCATCAAATCCTATTTCTTGCAAAAACAGATGATGCATCAGTTCCCCTGAAAAACTAAAACGCTGTCCCTGCTGCAATCTTTCAATCAGGCGTTGGTCGGATTTTAACGTTGCTTGAGGAGGTGCTTCTTCGGAGCATTGCTCAATTTTTTCAGATACTTCTTTATTCCATTTAAAATTGAGTTCCATCTGTCGATTATCAAAATTGCACCTATCGACCTCATCTGCAGCTATCGCCATGTTTATGAGTTCAGCCTTGGTTGGCAGTTCACTATCTTTTTTCCTGTCTTGTTTTTCGGTACGAATCCGAGCTACAGCGCTACGCGAAATTTCTATTTTCAAGTCTTTTGCTGCCTCCTCAGCAATGACCTGATTTGTCCAATCCGGATACTTTCGCAACAACTTTTTTATACAACTACGGACTCTTCCAATATATTTATAAGGGGACTTAAGTCCTCTATTATCCTCAATAATTACTTCTACACCCAATATTCTTTTAGTGCGTATAAGCTTGAAAACCGTGTTACGATGAAACCCGCAAATATCACCGGCAACCTTTTGAGTGCAAACCCCTTTTTCAACCAAATCAATTGCTGCCAGTTTACGCTCATTCACACTACCGGAATCAAAGCGAACAACCGGAATGTATTTCAGAAAAACAATATGGACAGTTTTCCCCCGCTTGTCCCGCTCTTTTATTATGTGAAAGCCTTTATATTTTCCAGTTTTCATCGCCATAAAAACGATGATATCAGAAACGTTTGAGAATGCAAGAAGAAAATAATTTTTTTATTGTCGTTATTTCAATAAGTTAGTTTTTTACAATCTCACAATTGCACACGTTTACTTGAGAAATTCAGATGTAATAATTTCAGATAGTTAAGTACTAAAATTGCTATTTACCGTGATCTCTGACCCTAATGCTTCCCGATATTTTTCACATAACCTTCAAAATCTTTTTCCAGAAGAAAACGCGATATCATTTCACTGACCTTGTCCGCAGTATCAACTCGATAAACCCCTTTCTCATCACGACCAGCCTTTTTTTTAGCATTTTCAACTATTGTCTGAAGAGATCTGGTAGTCATTTCAACATTGGCATTTACAACAATTGTATCTTTAGAAGCACTCATTATGTGTCTATCCCCTTTTCTATATAGTTCCAATTCCAAAACGTATAATATCCACTAACTCGGCAATCCAGCCGTTGACATCTTCCTCACTGCATTTGAAAAGACCAAGCCCTGCATCAAGATGCAAAACCGTCTGAGCCTGAAGGAATCTGTCCATAACAGCATCCACCACAAAACTTGCCTTTGCAATATCGATATCATTGCGGATTTCACCTCTTTGTTTTGCAGTTTCCAAAAGTGACCTGATGTAATTAAGACTGTTTTTACGTAATGATAATAGTATTTCATTTCTGAATGGAATCTCCGACTCAAACAATACCTTCAAGTATAACTTGTAAATGCGTGGATGTTCCTTTAAGAAAATCACCCCTGCCTGAAAGGTTTTTTCCAGCCTGGTAAACAGATCCTCATTTGTGGGCCGATCACGTATCTCCCGCAGATCATCCTTGATCATGTCTATGGACTTATTAAACACAAAAAAGAATAGTCCCCTTTTATCACCAAAATACTGAAATATTGATCCTTTGGCTATGCCCAATCGATTTACCAGGGAATTTATACTGGCTCCTGCATATCCCTTTTCGCTGAATTCCTCAACAGCAGCGTGGATAATTATGTCCTGTTTAGCTTTTGTAAGATTTTGAAATGTTTTTAGCGGAATCAAAATTACTCCACACCTGACTTCTCAATAATTCTGTTACTTGACACACAATCATTTCTTCCTATATAGAAACAGTTAACGGTTTACGGTTTACGGTTTACGGTTCACGGTTAATCAAAACAGGCTATCAACTTAAAGCGGGACGCTTTCCGCCATTTTGACTTTATGGCAATTCCACAATCAAGCAAAATCCAAGGAATTGTTAACTAACTGAATTTACAGGTTATTTCGCCTTACGTTGGTAGCCTCAAAAACATAAAACTGTTAACTGTAAACCGACAACCGTGAACTGTTTATACTTCATATATATTTTTTGCTTTTTATCATCAACATCTATTTATTAAATTTTCAATACTCCGTTCGCTTGCGGCGGGGAGCTTCATTATGAGGAAAAATGGAAACCGGATTTGAGAAAAAACTTCTTTGCATAGGAGCCGGCTATGTCGGCGGTCCTACAATGGCTATGATCGCTTATAAATGCCCGCAATATAAAATAACTGTTGTAGATATCAACCATAAGCGGATAGCTGAATGGAACTCTGACAACCTCCCCATCTATGAGCCGGGCCTTGACGAAATTGTAAAAACTGCCCGTGGAAAAAATCTTTTTTTCAGCACAGATGTAGACAAAGGGATCAAAGAGTCTGATATTATTTTCGTCAGTGTCAACACTCCTACAAAGACATTTGGTGTTGGCGCAGGCATGGCTGCTGATCTTCAATACTGGGAAAAAACTGCAAGGCATATTTTGCAATGTGCTGAATCCCCGAAGATAATCGTAGAGAAAAGTACTCTTCCGGTTAAAACAGCCCTTGCTATGGAAAGGATTCTCACCTCGAATAATAATAAAATTCATTTTGAAGTGCTTTCCAACCCGGAATTTTTAGCCGAAGGCACAGCTATTAATGATTTGGAAAATCCCGATAGAGTCCTTATCGGCTCACAGCAAACAGAAAGCGGAATAAAAGCCGGAAATGAGCTGGTCGAGATATATACAAACTGGGTAAACAAAAACCGAATTATTACTTCTGATATCTGGAGCAGCGAACTTTCCAAACTGGTTTCAAACGCGTTTCTGGCCCAAAGAATATCATCTATAAATTCGATTTCCGCTCTGTGTGAGAAGACAGATGCCGACATTACCAATGTCACAAAAGCCGTTGGATTTGACAGTCGTATTGGAATGAAATTCTTAAACGCAAGCATTGGTTTCGGTGGATCATGCTTTAAAAAAGATATTCTTAATCTGGTCTATCTTTGCAGGCATTATGGCCTTAATGAAGTCGCCGACTACTGGGACAGCGTGGTAAAAATTAATAATTTCCAGAAAGAACGTTTTGTAATTAACATGCTTACAACGATGTTCAATACACTGGTTAACAAAAAAATATGTCTTTTGGGATTTGCGTTTAAGGCAAATACAGGAGACACAAGAGAAAGCCCTGCCATATATATAGCCAAAAGATTAATTGAGGAAAAAGCAGAGCTGGTAATAACTGATCCTAAAGCTCTTAAGAGAGCAAGGATTGATTTACAGAATATTGACGCTAACGTAAAATATGTTGAAGACCCTTATGAAGCGGCGTCTGGAAGCTATGCTATAGCTATAATGACTGAATGGGACATATATAAAGACCTTAACTATGAAAAAATTTATAACTCAATGATTAAACCGGCCTTTTTCTTTGATGGTCGTAATATCGTTGATCATCAAAAACTTTTTGAAATCGGGTTCAATGTATTTCCAACAGGAAAGCCGGCATTAACGCATTTTTAGATATAGACTTTCAGATAATTAATTTCACTGCGTTATCAGTCGTCGACGTATAACTAATACGCCTTCCTCCTTCTGGCCTTGTGAAATAAATTATCTAAAAGTCTATAGTACCCGAACGAAAAAAATTATAACCAAGGAATTCCCATGAAATATTATGATAATAAACGCATATTAATTACAGGCGGCGCAGGCTTTTTGGGCTCTCATCTTTGCAAACGACTAGTCAGTGAAGGTTATGAAGTTCTATGCGTTGATAATTGTTTTACAGGTACCAGAAAAAATATAGCAGACCTTCTAAACAATCCGAATTTTGAATTTATTCGTCATGACATTACTTTTTCGCTTTATATAGAGGCGGATGAAATATTCAACCTTGCCTGTCCCGCATCTCCGATTCATTATCAGTTTGATCCGGTTCAGACAACAAAGACGAGCGTACACGGCGCCATCAACATGCTGGGACTGGCTAAACGGGTAAAGGCTAAAATCCTGCAGGCATCGACAAGCGAAGTTTACGGCGACCCTGAAATTCATCCTCAGCCTGAAAGTTACTGGGGAAAAGTAAATCCTGTCGGAACAAGGTCTTGCTATGATGAGGGGAAAAGGTGCGCTGAAACACTTTTTTTTGACTACCACCGACAGCATGGTCTTAAAATCAAAGTTGCGAGGATATTTAATACCTATGGCCCGCGAATGCATCCAAATGATGGCCGGGTAGTCAGCAATTTTATTGTGCAGGCGCTTTCAAATAAGGACATAACTGTCTTTGGTGACGGCTCACAGACCAGATCTTTTTGCTATGTTGACGATCTAATAGAAGGCCTGATCAAAATGATGAACAGTCCTGATGATTTCACTGGTCCGGTCAACCTTGGAAACCCGAATGAATTCTCTGTCCTTGAATTAGCAAAAAAAATCATAGAAACAACCGGATCTAAATCAAAGATTGTTTTCAGGCCGCTGCCCCAGGATGATCCATGCCAGCGTCAGCCGGATATTAGTCTGGCTAAAGAAAAACTCGACTGGCGGCCAACTGTTAATCTGGACAAGGGATTGAAAAAAACAATTGAATATTTTGATAAAATATTAGCAAATGAAAAATAAGCCCAAACAGCCGGCATTTATAAATATTGTGTATAAGTTGGGTCTGAAGAATACAGAGACAGGGGTCGGGTATTTTTCATGCAGCCCGATGAAAAAAATCAGTTTTGAAGAATCAATTGAGTATTTGAGAGATCATCCCTATGATACATACATGCATAAGCATCTTTTAGACATAATCGCAAAGTTTGATGATACAAAGATGCAGCAACTCATTAAGGAAGCAAAACACGATGATTATACTTTATCGGCATTATTATATGAAGCTTCTCTATCATATGACAAATTCAACTTATTTAAAAAATATTTTAAATCAGAAGAAACAAAGAAGCTTTCAGCTTACACTCCGCTTAACCTTATCAAATCCGGCCTTTTAGATGATCATGATCTTCATTCAAAATGGATTGCTGTTTTCAAAAACAACATCTTCGATCATAAGCCGCTTCCAGCGCCTGATGATATCAAAATTCCACTATTGTTCGGCAAAGAAAAACTTTCGGAGATACAAAACAATTATGTCCATATCCGCGGAATCTATGACAAAATAGCAGGGAATTGCTCAAAAAAAAATAAATACATTACTCCGCTTAAGACAACCTCCCAGCATGCTCTGAACAAACTTACAGAATATGATATTCTCACTGATACGGAAATGAGGCATGAATCATCTCTGAGCCCTTTTGCGCTCCTCAGAAAATGGCATATCGGCTATTCCGTCAGAAACAGCCGCCACAACTATATTTTTATAGGCGATCAAACCAGTTACGGCAAGGGTCTTTCTCTTGATGCGGCACGGGCATCATACAGCATGGAAATAGTTGAACGCAGATCATCATTTGCCGGCTTTACCTCGGAAGGTACATTTGATTTCATAAAGGAATATCCATTAACACATGCAAAATACGAGGATCTGATCAAAGATGGGCAAAACGCATTAAATCCAAACAATCTTGTTTTAGAAACTCCATACAATAACGAAGCACTATTCTGGCTTGAAGGTGAACAGCAGTGTGGTCAAAGTATGCAGCCCATCCTGCTTCCAGCCCAGTGTGTGTTTCTCTTCTGCAATTTGGATGAAATTGATCTGTTCAGCGGACTTGGTTCAACCGGTCTTGCGTCTGGGAACTCAATAGAAGAAGCAAAAATAAATGCCCTATTAGAAATCATTGAACGCGAAAGTGAAGGATTATCTCTTTATAACCCCTCTCGATGCTTCAGGCTTGAGGCTGAAGACCCTCAGATCGCAAACTTATTGGAAGAGTATAAAACCAAAAGCATAGTGGTTCAATTTCAGGATATAAGCCAGCCATTCGGTGTCCCATGCTACAAGTGTTTTGTTGTCAGCCAAAACGAAGAAATCGTTAAAGGAACCGCTGCTCACCTTGATGGCAAAAAAGCTCTCATTTCCGCCTTAACTGAAACTCCTTATCCCTACCCTAATGGATCTGCTTCAAATCCCGGCCATGATGAGCTGCCGACGCTTTGCTTTGAAAATCTGCCCGACTACTCAACCAGTAATCATGTTAAGGATCTGGCGATTCTTGAAACTCTGCTTATAGCTAATAACTACAAACCGCTATATGTAAACTTGACCAGAAAAGACCTTGATATACCTGTAGTAAAAGCTTTAATACCCGGAATGGAAATGATAACAGATTTTGATCGCTTTTCCAGGGTTAATCCGAGGCTTTTCGCTAACTATCTGCAACTTTTTCAATAACTCAAAGCTCTAACACTTCAGGTATCACACCCGAAGCTCATGCAGGGAGAAAAACAATGCTTACCATGATTGCCAGGTTACTCAGAAACAGAGCCGGGGCAAATCAGCCTTGCATTATGTTTTGCCATGATAGCCGGCCTCAGTCTTCTTTTCAGTCTTCATAATTTATTTATTCTGCTTATAGGGCTACCAACGTAAGGCGGGACAGTCTGTAAATTCAGTTAGTCAGTGTCTGAGAAAAACTTAATTTGCCCCTCGTTCCCAGGCTCAGCCTGGGAACTCATTGCATGAGGCTCTGCCTCATTCCGTGGCAGAGCCACAAAAATTGCATTACGAGGCAGAGCCTCGTAACGAGGAAGAAAGTAGGACACGTTCCCCAAACGTACTAAAACGTTTTGATTGTGAAAGTGTCATTATAGCCAAAATGGCGAAAAGTGTCCCGCTTTAGGCTGGTAGCCCGATTTTTTACTCGACCTGCACCAATCTCTTGCGCATCAAGGACTTGTGAAAAGTCTCGACATATCCATTGGTATGCCTACGATTTTCGCAAACCTTGCTGCATCAAGATCTTGGCACATTTCTTCGCAAAAAATCGCTCAACTTAGGTCAGAATAAAGAGGTGTTTCATGAAAAAATGGATACGCTGGCAGGGTCTTTTTGCCTTTTTAGGCATCACAGTTGTTATTTCCATTTTATGGTTTCTTTTAGTAGATGGTTTTATAGAAAGACTGATTGAGGAATACGGCACAAAAGCTCTTGGCGCAAAAGTAGAAATAGATGAGACAAATTTATCTATTTTACCATCAGGCCTGGAGATTATCGGGCTTCAACTAACAAATCCCGATAAACCAATGGAAAATGCCGTGGAAATTTCCAGAATGAATTTATCGCTTGATGCCATGAACTTGCTTCGCAGAAAAATTATTATAGATGAAATGGCTGTAGAAGGAATTCAATTTAATACACCACGCAAGGTATCGGAAGCTGTTGTGTCCGAATCGGATACCTCACCGACAATTTCTTTAAAATCTTCTAAAAAAATGAAGTTTTCTGAAATCGTAATGCCCGATATTGAGAAACTCGACGTTGAAGAAATTTTAAAGAATGAGGAACTGGAAAGCATAATGATGCTCGAATCAATACAGCATGATATCGAGGCAGAAAAGAAAAGATGGGAAAAACAGCTTGATGAGCTTCT
>Ga0255383_1057_pt1 | contig 16674 bp, 9 predicted proteins | sample ANMaggSSYBR01C12_FD_182100 | JGI IMG/M metagenome (GOLD analysis project Ga0255383, IMG submission 182100) | Sediment cell enrichment communities from methane seep in Santa Monica Basin, California, United Staets - ANME aggregate JGI... | ecosystem: Environmental > Aquatic > Marine > Cold seeps >...
TAGTTCTCTTTGCTTGTTCAGCCCCAGTTTAAGATCATTGAAAATTTCGGCAAAAGTAATTCCGGTATCTTTTTCAAATTTACCGAGTTCCACTGCCATTGAAAGAGAAATGCTGTTGGATAGTACACAGTTTTGAATGGGCAATGGAAGATGATAGATATTTATTATTTTCTTTATTAGAGATGGATTACGCGGCAAACCAAGTGATGACGCTGCCTCAGCGAGACTTGTAATATCTTTAAAAAAGCCGGAAAGCATACAAAGCGCTCTGGACTGTTCAATCAGGTTGAGCGGTCTTTGGAATGAATTGTCTGTTATTGCAAATTTAAGACAGTCAAGCTCATTAGCGTTAGAGACCGGAATTTTCGCCTCTATATTCAACAAACCAAGTATCCGGCATGCTGCAATTCTACGGAAACCGCATATAATGGTATATTCTGACTTTTTTTTTATTAGTATCGGGGGATTTATCAAACCCACATTCTTAATAGAAGCTAAAATATCATCTATACCTGTCTCGGTTGTAATGCGAAAGGTTTGATTCTTTGAATCTATAAGTGACAGTGGAACCTGATTATTTTTAAAGTCCATAACTTTTTCCGGTAATCAGGTTTAATGCATCAAGATATTTTTCACGTGTATTTTTGACTACTTCTTTTGGAAGAAAAGGAGCTGGTGGTAATTTGTCCCAGTTGATTGAAATAAGATAATCTCTTAAATACTGTTTGTCGTAACTCTTTTGTGATTGACCAGGACTGTAAGACTCTTTGGGCCAGAACCTGGATGAATCAGGGGTCAGTAATTCATCTATAAGAATGATATTATTTTCAAAAATGCCAAATTCAAATTTTGTATCCGCAATTATTATGCCCTTTTTATCAGCCAGTTCAGCCCCTTTTTTATAAATTAAAAGACTTATCTCTTTTACCTTTTCTGCGAGGTTTCTGCCTATTATTTTTACAGCTTCTTCAAAATTAATGTTTACATCATGAACACCAACCTCTTCCTTTGTTGAAGGTGTAAAAATAGGTTCGGGGAGTTTTTCAGATTCTTGTAAACCATCAGGCAGTTTTATACCGCAGACAATCCCTGATTCCTGATAGGATTTCCAGCCAGACCCGGATATATAACCCCTTACAACGCATTCAATAGGAAGGGGTTCGGCTTTTTTTACAAGCATGCTCCTGTCTCGAAGCATTTCTGCGTAAGGTTTGCAGATCTCAGGATAGTCGTCAACGTTACTGGAAATAATATGATTAGATATAACAGGCTTCATTACATCAAACCAGAACAGAGAAATCTGTGTAAGAATTTTTCCTTTTTCCGGCACTGGATCAGGCATTATCACATCAAATGCCGAGATTCGATCAGTGGCAACCATTAAGAGAGTTTCGCCAAGATCGTACATATCTCTTACCTTTCCTCTTTTTAGTAAATTTAATTTTGGGAAATCAGTTTCAAATACAATTTGTTCCATGTTGTTTGTCCTTTCAGTAATTATAAATATCAAAAAGTTACAACCTTCCGAAGTATCGTGAAATTATTTATGTAAAAATCTATGATTCTGTTGATTTACTCCGATTTTAAAAATCAAGATACAGTATATCGTTGTAGATTCAGCATCATACATATCATGTTGCGCCAGTTTTTTTAAAATGACAGTAAATCAACAGAGTCATCTATATGTAACTATTATTGTAACGTCAAGGGAGGATATCTATGTTTGAGCAACAAGTAAAGATCATGTTAGCCGATGCTTTAGGATTGGATGATGTTGAGAAGATCAGAAGATTATAACCTGTTGGTTTGCAAATATATTTTATTTAAATCAAGCATTCCGTGAACCTGACATAATCGAAGAACGATCATGTTAGTTACCAACTTCATATACATATAGATGGACTTGGTGTAAATTTAGTTGACAGAAAACGTTTACCCTGCTATAGAGTTTCAGATAATTAATTTTACAAGGCCAGAAGGAGGAGGGCGTATTAGTTATACGTCGACGACTGATAAGGAACGGGGACGAAATAACTTCCTCAACTATGCATCACAGCTTCAGGCCACCTTTGCACGATCTCAAATCACAAAAATATCAAAATAGCCAGCTATTCCATCAACTTTTGTGATTTAAGATCGAACAAATTTGACCCAAATCTATGCGCCTACTTGGGGAAGTTATTTCGTCCCCGTTCCTAACGCAGTGAAATTATTTATCTGAAAGTCTATATTTGTTTATTGGTAACGGTTTACGGTTATCGGTTTTACAGTTAACAATTTTATGTTTTAATCAACCGTAAACCGTAATCTGTTACGTTGATTGATATTTTGAATGGAAGAGCGGGATGGAAGATATAAACCAGGAGGGCTTGTTCACAAAGGAGGAGCTTACACTCTTATATGACGCATCTGCATCGATTCATGCCATACGTAATCTCGATGAGATGCTCAAGAGCATCCTGAGCAAGATCAAGACGGTCTTCCGTATAGAAGGCGCATCCATTGCCTTGCATGATGCCGCTCGGAAGGAGTTCTATTTTATCCGTACTCTGGAAAAGGAAAAAAACAGCGATTCCGTGAGGATGCAACGGATGAGGTTTCCTGACCATCTGGGAGTGGCTGGATGGGTGTTGCGGGAAAAACGGCCGGTCGTGATCCAGGATGCCTCCAAGGATGACCGATTCTTTAAGGGAATCGATCTTCAGGAAAGCTTTGTTACCAAGTCTATGATCTGTCTCCCATTGCGCACTCGCAAAGGGCTGATAGGAGTCATTTATGCCCTGAACAAGCTTGAGGGAGAGTTTACGGCAAGGGAGACCAGGCTGCTGGAAATCCTTTCTGGAACTATTGCCATCTCTATAGAAAATGCAAGGCTTTATGAAAAACTCAAAGACCATGCCAGTTCTCTGGAGCAAGAGAATCTCAGGCTTAAATCACAGGTGCAGGACCGTTTCAACCTGCAGGGGATCATTGGCTCCAGTCCTGCGATGCGCCAGGTCTTTGCCCTCATGGATAAAGTTATCGATACAACCACGTCTGTGCTGATCCAGGGTGAAACTGGGACGGGAAAGGAGCTTGTCGCCAGGGCTATCCATTATAGTGGCTGCTTGAAGGAAAAGCCTTTTGTGGCGGAAAACTGTGGAGCGCTCTCCGAAAACCTTTTGGAAAGCGAGCTGTTTGGTCATGTCAAGGGCGCCTTCACCGGGGCCATCACAGACAAGAAAGGCCTTTTTGAGCTGGCCCACGGGGGGACGATCTTTCTTGATGAGATTGGAGAGATGTCTGTCGCCATGCAGGTAAAACTCCTCAGGGTCCTTCAGGAGGGGCAGGTAAGGCGAGTAGGAGGCACTCGATACATCAATGTAGATGTCCGGCTTATTGCTTCCACGAATCGCAGCCTCGAAGATGAGGTAAAAAAAGGAACTTTTCGCGAGGACCTCTTTTATCGGGTTAATGTATTTCCAATTACGCTTCCACCCTTGCGCGAAAGAAGAGAAGATATCCCCCTGCTATCTGCCCACTTCCTGAAGAAGTTGACCAAAAAGCAAAAAAGGCCTTCTGCCAGGTTGACTCCTCGTGCATTAAATCTTCTCTCACAGTATGATTGGCCAGGCAATGTACGAGAGCTCCAAAACGAAATCGAACGGGCTCTGACCCTGGCAGAAAGGGATAAGGAGATCAGGGAAGAGTTCCTGTCGGCAAAAATAAATGCTTCATTAAGCCCGAAAATTTCAATTCCCGCGACTGACTGTACGTTACAAGAGGTTACGCAACGAATTGAGCAACAGATGGTTATTGAGGCCCTGGAGAAGACAGAAGGCAACCGTTCCCAGGCAGCCCGCATACTTGGCCTGACACGCCAGGGCCTGCTAAACAAGATCGCACGGTACCATATTGAGCTGTAAAAAGTCCTTTTACAAAAGCATCAATGTCAGGCATCAGCGATCCTTTTGATTTATTCGCCGCACAATCGCCCTGTTTGCGGATTAAGCTGCACCAGAGTTCCCATAAAGTTTATCGTAATACATTGAGGACTGCCTGAAGTTACTATTGAGGACATTTGAAGCATGTTTTTTATCGTTACTTCCTTTAAGTGGCTGCATTTACCCTCTATCCTTGTTCCGACAAGTTGTCCGCAGGGCTGGATCTCTTTTCCTTCGAGATTCGATACTCTTACATGTCCATCCTCAGTTACAAAGACCATCACCGCTGTCCTGTTTTTCTTTAGCCACCCTCTAAGCTCTTTAGACACCGGCGCCTTTTCCCAACCTTCAAGTACTGGAGAGTTAGAAGCCGTCTCCTCATAGGTGGGTGAGGGTTTTTCAACCTTGATGATTCCACTGCATGACGCAGACATGGGTATCAGGGCAACGAGAATGCCGATAAGCAGAATACTTGAGAATCCTATTTTTCTGTGCATGGTTTATCCTCCTCGCAATGCTGTAAGTGTTTTGGTTATTGAAAGTTACACCAGTTTGGATTTCAAAAGTTGTTTCATATCACCCCCTTTAAAAACGTTGAATGATAAATGGTTCAGTAACGGCATCTGATCAAAACGCCATTGTAAACGAGATAAGAAGAGTTCGTTCCGGCACAAATGGAGAATTTGTGGCTGTTTGAGATGTTCGAGAGTCAATTCCTTCAAAATCGAAGTTCTCATCAAACAAGTTTTTTATCTTGATGCTCATGATGCCGTACCGCTTGGGCATACGATATCCCAATGTCACGTCCATTAACACGAATTCGTCATCAACCTTATCCCCCGTAATCAACTCCACCTTCTGATTTACATAGGTTGTTTGCAGACGACTGAAAAAACCTGACGGATGGAAGTAACCCAACACCACCGGCAGAAGATGAGTTTTCATCATAAAAGGTGTTTCATTAAATTCATCCAATCTCTCTCTCTCGAATCTCTCCAGTTGATATTCAGCTTTGATGGCTATGCTGCGATGGGGAGTCCAATACAGATATGCCCGATACAGTTCCTCTGCCCAATCTTCAGTTACGACGACTTCTCCAGTTACTATAGGCACATTCAAGGCTCTGTTGGAAAGCTCCAATCCACCGTATAAACTTGATGAAAACCTTTGGTCAACTGCTGCTCCGTACCTGCTGGATCCGGTTCCATTGAAATCGTCAAAAAACTGATTGAAGCCTGCCACCTGTGTGGGCTCCACAGTCTGATCAGCGATCAGTGTACGCTTGAACACCTTAAATCCGGCAAGGCGTAAGGTGGTCTCCGGCGTCAGGTTCCAGATCATTCCAAACTTCGGATTAACTCTGTCAAATTTACCGATCAGGTCATCGTCGAATGAATCGAAACTCGCGCCAACAGTCCATGTCAGTTCAGATGGATAGCGAATATAAGAGTACAAATAACCATTGTCATGCACTGTATCGAAATCATCTATGAAGCTACGACTGGAATCCAATTCATAGTGGCCGCCACCCCCAATCAGGTTGAGAGATGGTTTGCGAAACATGTACTGTGTCTCTGCGATGTAGCCCTTGGTGTCACCTTCTACTTTCATGGGGAAGCCGAAAAAATCGCGAGATTGTTCTTCCGTTGCATCCTGATAGATCACCGATGCCACAAGATCCGAGTGTGATGCAGGCGCATAATAAAGACCTAAGCGGCACGTATTTTCGCGCGCTTTTGTTTTCAGAGAAGGATCAAATGGATCGAATGAAAGAGCACGGTCACCGTATTTCGTCTCTTTGTGGCGAAATTCTCCCTGCAAGCTTGTTTTGGGCGAGAGGTTCACCTGGGCAAAAACATCGGTAATGTCCTTCTCCAGATCATTGTTTTCCCGGAACCCGTCTGTTTCATAATAAAACTGACCAAGGCTGTAAGACCCCCTTCCCCACACGCCGGAAAGGACGATTTCATTACCCGGTGTGGTGTTTTCTCCCACAACGCCGCTGGCTTGCAGCGCGATACGATTACTATTAAAGAGCGTACTAAACTCGTTATAGGACGGATTCGCCGGACTGACTCCCTCCAGTATGAGCAGATTGCTCTCCGCGAAACTGGGCTGAACAGGAGTGATGTTGATCGGTTGCAAGAGTTGAGACTGAAGCAGTTCGCTCACCCTTGCAATCTCGTGACGCGGCAATGCAGCGTATGAATCGGCCAGAAACCTGTGCGCAGAATAGTTGGAAGGGTCGGTATTAAGCGACTTGTACCCTTCCACTAGGGCCAACTGCTGAAATCCAAGATCACTGTAGATGCGCCCAAGGCTTGCGCTGCGGGCTGCAAGGTCTTCATCAAGCAGCATGCGCGAACGGTAGACTGCCCGGTTGTCGTTCAGTTCAATCGATTTTTGAAGGTCCTGCAGGGCTTCCACCGGACGATTTATAGTCTGTTTACGAATCGCGTCATAAAACCAGGGAGTTGGATCAAGCGGATCAAGCTCCCTCGCCATTGCCAACTGGTTCCTTGCCGACTTATCACGCTTTTCTTCGAAATAGGCCTTTCCTAAATAGCTACGGATAAGCGAGTTATCCGGGTCAAGACTCGCGGCGATCTCAATCTCACCACGGCCCTGTTTCAAATCACCTTCCCGGATTCTTGCCAACCCTAATCCCAACCGCGGGAGGGGGGCTGCCTGGTCGAGTTCAATCGCCCTTTTGAAAGCGTTCTTTGCATCCAAGGTTTTGATTTCGGTCAGATAAGCAAATCCCAGAACGGTTTGTGTGCGTGCAATATCGGGATTCAGGCTAACAGCTTCCCTGGCAGCCCTGACGGCTTCATCCAGATTTCCCATGGAGAGCTGCAACTCAGCCTGTCTTGCTCGCACCAGGGCATTTTCCGGATCGAGGTTGGCTGCTTCTTTGAGACTGACCAACGCACTTTTGATATCAAAATGCGCTTGTTGCGCATAAGAAAGCGCCACCCTTGCGGCAGAAGATTCAGGGGCAAACTCCACGACCTTCCTTGCCAGATCAAGGGCTTGCTCCTTCCTGTTTTGTGCCACAGCAATGATTGATTGAAGTGCAAAGGCATGATTATCATATGGATCAAGATTAAGTGCTTTCTCAATATCAGCGCTTGCGTCATCAACGCGCCCGACAGAAAGGTGTAATGCGGCGCGATAGGTGAAAAAACGCGGATCAGAGATATCATCGGGTGTTTCCTTGAGGTTGAAAAATGCACTGGCCAGGTCCCCTCCCCAGAAAAAACCGATCGATTTTCGAACCATGGCTTGCCAACTGGTTTCGCCACCACCTGGAAAATCGGCTGGTTGATAATCCAGAATCGGCGGGTAATAGAGAGCCCATTGGACTGCGTCTCTGGGACGCACCACAACTTGTGACACGGGCGCCTGACCGGTCCAGGCTATGGCCGATTGACCGCTTGCAAGGACAAGGCTTCCCGCCTCATTTATGGCAGCTACCCGTCCTTCAAAAACGGACAGCAATGTCTGATTACGTTCAACTCGAACAAAAAACTCCGTTCCTCCCACAGCCGCGTTGACAAACGGAGTTGTCACTTTAAGTTTTCTCGGGGTGGGGCTGAAAAAGTGCGCGGCGCCGTGGAGCAGGTCGAGCAAAGAACTCTCTTCTTTTTGCTCTGAAGCGGAAAAGGTAATTGTGGTCTTCTGATCAAGACGTAGGATGGCTCCGCTACGGAGGACAACGGCTGCCCGGCTTTGCTCCTGCACCCGAATCATGTCACCAAAGCCATACGTCTCGTTCAATCGGACAGAAACCCACTCGGCTGCGCCAGCTCTTCGAACCTGAACCCTCCCCTGTACAGATACAATCTTGCCTACCCAAAAACCATCCATTTCCGCCGCGGCTATAGTCGGAAACAGATATCCCACAAACATGGTCACAAATATTGTGAGAATAAGAATAGCTATCTGAATTTGTTTCATATTTTTCCCTTATCATGTAATCTGCTTAATTTCAACTACAATGTGCCGAGATCTTGATGCAGCAAAGTTTGTGAAAAGCGCAGGCATACCAATGGATATGTCGAAACTTTTCGCAAGTCCTTGATGCGCAAGAGATTGGTGCAGATTAGGTTGAAGTCTATTGAAATAGGGGAATTGTAGTTATACCTCGAAAGGCCATAACTTGTGATTTTTCGCTGACCCTGAACATCAATAGCTGTGTTGCTCAGGCTTGAACTTTAGTGATACCACGAGTGTCCGGATCGTAGTTCTTCCAATGGCTATCCTCTTCAGACTGGATACACAGCGCTTGAGCGGACGAACCTGTTAGCAGTATTCCGGCAATCAATCCAAGGATCGATAGCATGACTAATAAACTTCTGGGTAGTCCCTACAAAGCAGTGCAGGTTTGAGAATACCGCCCTGTTTTACTTTGTAAACACCTGATTTTTCTCTATATGCTGCCATAAGACATGATATGTAACTTACTGAAATTATTGACCCGCACTGTTTTGTAGGGACTACCAACTTCTGGGCTTTGCAATGAATTTTCCGATTTCTATTTTCTTTTTCCTTTCTTGGTTTGTTCGCAGCCGTTCACGGCTTGAAACTTGAAATTGGAAACTAGAAATTTGGGAAAGATGAAATGAATTTCTATTGTTCGTCTAAAATCTCCCTTAGTTTTGCGGACAGCTCCTTTATATTGAACGGCTTCTGAATAAAACCATTGCAGCCTCGTTCCAATATCTCTCTGGCCTCCCCATCAATACTGTAGCCACTTAAAAGCAAGACTCTTATGTCTTGGTTTATTTCTTTCATACGCTCATATACCTTGCTGCCACCCATATTGGGCATAACTATGTCCAAAAGAACGATGTCTATATCATCTCGATTTTTCTTATAAACCTCGATAGCCTCATTCCCGTCTCTGGCTATTAATACACGATACCCCATGGCTTCAAGCAAACCCTTGCTTACTTCCAGGACAGTCTCTTCATCGTCTGTCACTAGGACCGTCTCGGTTCCCTTGGTGATTTCCACCGCAGTTTTGACAACTTTCCGGTACTTTTTTTCTGATACAGGCAGATAAAGACTGAAGGTACTTCCTTGTCCTTTCTTAGATTCTACATCAATATATCCACCATGGGCATTTATGATGCCATAAACGGAAGCTAAACCAAGACCTGTGCCACAACTCATCTCTTTAGTCGTAAAGAAAGGATCAAAGATACGTTCCATGGTGCTTTTGTCCATACCAGTGCCGGTGTCGGTCATGGTCAACAATACATAGTCGCCAGGCTTTAGATCATCATACAGCTTGTCTTTTATATTGTTATGGGTAGCGTTCATGGTCTTCAAGATGATCTTACCTCCACCTGGCATAGCATCTGAAGCATTGATAAACAGGTTTAATAAAACCTGTTCCATCTGACCCTGGTCAACCTCTGTCGCCAATAAGTCCTCAGTAAGGTTTCGGCTAATCGTAATCTCCTTTCTGGTTCTGCCAAAGGTCTCAGACAGCTCTTCCACCAATTGATTCAGGTTGACCGGCTTCACCTCATATTTTCCCCTCCTGGCATATCCAAGAAGGTGTGAGACTAATTTGGCTCCGCTCTTAACCTGTTTTTTAATGCTTCCTAAGCTTTCATAATGGGAGTGTGAAGAATCGATGTCCAAAAGTAGTAGAGAGATATTCCCCTGGATTCCCATGAGCAGGTTATTAAAGTCATGGGCTATGCCTCCTGCCAAGGTGCCAATAGCTTCCATCTTCTGTGCTTGTTGTAATTGCGCTTCAAGCTGCTTTTTTTCTTTCATTGCCCGCTTTTGCTCGGTGATGTCACGGGCTATGCCAATGAGCCCAACAACGTTTCCATTGTCATCAAATTTCGGGACCTTTATTGCCTTGAACCAACATTCTTTTCCATCTGCGCTAGTCATTTGTTTAGTAATTTCTTTCGGCTTACCTGTATTAAAAACAAGCTGGTCATCTTCGACATTTTTCCTGGCTTCTTCCTTATTTGGCATTATTTCATAGTCATTCATTCCAACAACTTGTTCTTTGGATAGTCCAAAGGCGTCTGCAGTTTTGGCGTTGATAATAAGATAACGGCTTTCCAGGTCCTTGAAAAAGATAGAATCGTGGGCAGATTCAACAATAAATTGATAACTTCCAATCTGTTCCTCTGCCCGCCATAAAGCATCCTTGGTCCATTTCCGCTCGGCAGCCTCTTTCTCCAGTTTCTTGACCCTTTGTTTCAATTCTTTGCAAGTTGGTTTCTCAGTCATGAGCCATTCCTCCTATTCCTTAATCATAACTCAAGCTCGAAGCGATAACATTGTACTCAGCACCAGGATGAAGCACAATCCCACATAGCGGGACAGATGGAATTTTTACGAAGCCGTCGTTATTGTTATTTAGTGCCTGTCCGAAAAGTATTTTTTTTAATGCTGGCAATAGGTTCAGCTTATTTACCGATCACTATAGAAGTCAATCCATTTATCTAACCTATTATCTCACCTCCTTTCTGGCTCATTGCGCATTAAGGCACCATCAGATCACCGGAGTTTACGGCATGCGCCAACCCCAAGAACCAGTATGTCCAGCAGGAACCCAAGCTGCTAAAGATCATATTATTCAAATCCCGTGCCAAGAAGAAAAAAGGAGAAAAGCGGTTATGGATGAATTGATATAACCTGTTGTTTTACATATACAAATTTTTTTAATGAGCGATTAGCCTAATAGATCATAAAATCAGGGCAGGCCTGCTCTTTTGTCAAGTTTATATACATTTGTAGATGCATGCTGTAAATCTACATGACAGCAAAACAGTTTTTTTCTGTAACCATTCACAGAGGAACATTCGGTTCGGGCGGTAAAGATAGCGCCGAGTGATAATGAGGTTATATCCATTCAGCAGGATAGAAGCCTTGCCAGGAGAGTCAAAGGAAAAGGGTTAATACAAAAGGGGGATCGAGTTGAAGGAGTAACTGCTGCGTAAATACAGACTTCAAGAAAAAACTTATGGCTTGCTATAAGATTTGGTTTTTGCAAGGAGTGAGTGATGGATAAATTCTATTTTTTGTCCAGAAAAATTAGTCCGTTCCACATCTCCTCTGGCGGTTTTTCTTTATACTTCTTACATAATTTTGTATAAAAGGACGCTGGTCCATCTTCGCCATATATTTTCGTGCATTCATAGAAGTTTTCGATTGCCTTATCCCATGATTTGTCCCTGTAGGCACTGAGCGCTTCGTCAAAAATCGCGCAAAGGGCCTTTTGTTTTTCTTCAGATTCCTGCAAACGGCATATTAGTTCATATACCACTATAGACCTTGTTTTCCCTGCCAGAATGAATTCCCCGAGCCTCCTTGTCAGAAATCCATCAAGTTCGTTGAGTACTTCCTTCGAGACCAGTATCCGGGTGCCGAGGTATTTGTTTAGCCCCTCTAACCGCGACGCTGAATTAACCACATCTCCCACAGCGCGATACTCGTAATGATCAATAGCGCCGATATTGCCAATGGCCATGCGTCCGGAATGTAATCCGATGCGTGTAGGAAGCTGGAAAACAACAGAAGCCTGATTAAAACGGCGCACAGCAGTTGTTATATCAAGTGCAGTGAGGCACGCCTGATTCCTGAGAGCAGCATCAGGATCTCGCGTGGCCCATATTGATAGCATGGAATCGCCTACGACGTCCGACACAATTCCATTGTGTTGCATTACCGGTTGGAAGATAGCTTCATAATATCTATTCATGAATCTGCTGAGTTCTTCAGGATTCATGGTTTCCGACAAAGTGGCATATTGTTCTGCATCAGTATACAAACACGTGCCGTAAACCATCTGGCTGTTTGTTCTGACATGTGATATGTTTTTTGCAACCTGGTCTACGATCTTGTCCGGCAGGTAATATCCAAAGGCATTTCTGATATTCTCACGCTCCTTATGCGTGTTGAAATACTTCCAGATCAAAGTGACGAAGAATGCAAGGGGGGTCTGAAACAATAAAGGAATAACCAGAGGATGCCAACTTGCACTGTTGTTAAACTGATACTGAGCAATAATTAGATAAACAGCGCTCAGGCTGACCACGCTTGCTCCTGCGATGAGTGGAGGCAGAAGAAAACAGAAAATGCCAAGCCCCACTCCCCAAAAAAAGATAGTCACAAGATGGGCAAGAAGTCCGAGTGGTTCAACAGACATATCCTCCAGCATGTTTGCAAAAGCAGTCGCCGTAATCTCAACGCCACTGATATCCACTCCTGTTGGTTGAGAAAAGACCGTATAGAAGCCGTCTTTCTGTTCGGGCCGCAATCGTTCCGAAAGTCCGATGAACACAGCTTTGCCGTTTAGATCAAGTTGTTTCTGATTGAGGGCGGGTCTCTCGTCATCCCGCAGTAATTGATAATAGGGAATTGTCGCTATAGTACCGGGAGGGCCATAGAAATTAAGGTAGCGACTTTCTGAGCCCTGATAGATTCTTATCAGTGCCTTGAGGAGCTGATACTTTTTCGGGTCAAGAAACAATGACATTGCATCTTCAAGCTCGTCCAACATTTTTTCTGCAATCAACGGCTCTCTATCGAATATATTTCTTAAAATCAGTGCAAGCTGTTCAACCCGCCTGGTTCTTATTATTTCATCTGTATCAATAGGCATCTTATCTGCATGATGAGGAGCAACCTTTTTCAGCATGCGGAGAAACTCATCGCATACCTTTAATGCAAAGATCTGGAACACGACTACCGGCAATGTCGGTTTGTCTCCTGCGCCTCGTTTGAACCTCCAGTACTGGCTTACTTTAACAGGCACTTTGGGCAAAACAAAAGGTGCTATGGCAACGGCGGATTGAGCGAGCAGAGGAATCGGCGGCACCAGTTTTACAGTGTGCAGATGTCCTGTATGCACTCCTTCTTTGTCAGTTAAGGAGATCGACTCCTTTTCCACACGTTCACACAGGACAACGTTGCGTGCGTTCTTAATAGCATCGGCAAACAGGCTGTCATGATCCAGGATGCTGGCTTCATCAAAAAGCACATCAAATGCAATAACCGCAGCGCCTTGTTTAGCGAGGGTTTCAACGAGGCGGGCATGTAAAGAGCGGGGCCACTTCCTTGGGTCTGACGGCAGGTTGAGATTCCTAGCAGATACCCTGTCCATCGTCACTATGATAACATCAGATGGAACTTCCCTGTCTCCCCTTAGCGTGAATAGGAAATCAAGGCCGATATCTTCTTCGAACTGAGATGCGATTGGAACAAGGCTCAACCCCAACACGCCTGTCAGCAACCCCACAAGCAGGGCATTACAGAGATTAGACATTGACAGGCTTTCCATTAGCCCTTTCATGCTTGACTAAATAGCGCGACTTGCATCAAATGTCAAGTCGCCATAATTAAACCTTCTGCTCAATGTATGTTGACAAAAAATGAAATTATGATAGCTTCAGATATCGTTTAGTAGAGAGGAAAAATGGTCGAGTCGTCAAGTTGTAATGCTCATTGAACCACTCAACCAACTTAGGAGAATTATATGGATAAAAAAGTAACCGTAGTCGGAGCAGGCAATGTGGGAGCTACTACAGCGCAGCGTCTGGCTGAAAAAGAACTATGCGATGTTGTAATGATTGATATTATTGAAGGCGTGCCGCAAGGAAAAGCTCTTGATCTTGCAGAGGCGGCGCCGATTGAAAAACATGATGCCGATCTTATTGGCAGCAATAATTATGAGGCTTCAGAAAAGTCCGATGTTGTTATCATTACAGCAGGTATAGCAAGAAAGCCCGGAATGAGTCGTGATGATCTTTTAAGCACCAATGCAAAGATTATGAAAAGTGTCACTGAACAGATAGCTCGATTTTCCCCTGATGCTGTCCTTATTATTGTCAGCAATCCTCTTGATGCTATGTGTCATGTTGCTTATAAGGCAAGCAATTTCCCCAGGAATAGAGTAATCGGCATGGCCGGAGTATTAGACTCGGCCAGGTTCAGGGCTTTTATATCAATGGAACTTAATGTCTCTGTTGAAAATACGCACGCATTTGTTTTAGGCGGACATGGCGATACAATGGTGCCCTTGCCGCGCTATTCAACTGTTGCTGGAATACCTGTTACTGAATTGCTTTCAAAGGAGAGGATTGATGCTCTAATTGAAAGAACCAGGAAGGGCGGGGCTGAAATTGTAGGGCTTTTAAAAACAGGAAGCGCCTACTATGCGCCGGCATCTGCGGCTGTAGAAATGGCTGAAGCTATTCTTAAGGACAAAAAGAAGATTCTTCCATGTGCAGCATATCTTGAAGGCGAGTATGGAATAAACGATCTTTTTATAGGGGTTCCTGTAAAATTAGGCTCAAACGGCATAGAAGAAATTATACAGATTACACTTACTGATGAAGAAAATGCGGCTCTTAAAAGATCGGCTGATGCGGTTAAAGAACTAATATTGAAAATTGAAAATTGAAAATTTGTGGTATCGCTTCGCTCCATCAATTCATATAAAAGACTTATCGTGAATTTCACATTAATCCACGAAGAACCATATAAAATTGACAGAATTCCTTAAATTTTCACTATTCAATTTTCACTATTCAATTTTTTTTATTTCTTCCGCTATCTTACGATCTATTCCCGGCAGAGATATAAGTTCTTCAAGTGTTGCTTTAGATATTCTATCTATGCTTCCGAAATGTTTAAGCAAAATTTCTTTCCTCTTTTTGCCTATACCGGAAACAGTATCAAAAACAGAATGTATAGATTTCTTGTCTCTGCGTTTACGATGAAAAAAAATCGCAAAGCGGTGAGCTTCATCCCTTATTTTTTGTAAAAATAAAAGGAGATCCCCTTCCCTGCCGAAGTTAACAGGATTTGCCCTGCCCGGCTGGTAAACCTTATCGTTTGTCTCTCCCCTGGCTGCATCTTTTTTTGCTATACCTATTATTTCAAAGTTTTTTTCGAGTTTAAACTTTTTTATAATTGATACAGCAATATTCAGATGCCCCTTGCCGCCATCTACTACAAGCAGGTCAGGATAAGGCTTTGATTTTTCCCCTTTGCCATATCGTCTGGTAAGTATTTCAGCCATGTATGCATAGTCATTTTGTTTATCAACTGTTTTTATTTTGTATTTACGATATAAGGATTTATTGGGTTTGCCGTTTTCAAAAACTACCATACCTGCCACAGGCTCTGTTCCGGATATATTGGAGTTGTCAAAGCATTCTATACGTTCCGGCATTTTGTCCATTCTGAGTCTTTTTTGAAGTCTGACTGAAATGTCAATTGCAGCATCAGTGGAAGCTGTCAGATCTTTTAGACTGTTTTGTGCATTATTTGCCGCCATCTTAACAAGTTGGGTCTTTTCCCCTCTTATGGGATACAGGATCCTGACTTTTTTTTGATTTATGGCAGTTAACCAGTCTTCTAGTACGCAAGTATCTTCTAATGGAATCGGGACAAGGACCTCTTGAGGAATGAAATGTGTTTTTTCATAATACTGCCTGATAAATGCACTAACCATTTCTGCTTTTGTTGATATGGTTTTTGTAAAACTGAAATGCATTTTCCCCACAAGATATCCGCCACGGACAAAAAGCAGAGCTATGAGTGAAATTTCAGGGGAATCAGCAATGGCAATTACATCTCTGTCTTTAAAGTCAGTAGTTACTGCAACCTGTTTCTCAAGAATTTTTTCAAGTGCGAAAATCTTGTCTCTGAGCACTGCAGCTCTTTCATAGTCATGATCTCTGGCTGCAGATGTCATCTGTTTTTTTATTTTTTTAATAAGCTCAGGAGTTCTTCCCTTTAAAAACAAAATAACTTCTTTAACAATTTCATTATAAGTTTTGTTATCAACATTTAGACAGCATGGTGCGAGACATGCGCCTATTTGATAGTTAAGGCATGGACGGGACCTTTGTTTAAAATTTTTTGTTTTACATTTGCGAAGTTTAAATGTCTTGTGGATTATTTTTAAGGTCTGTCGAACAGCCTGGGAAGATGAAAAAGGGCCGAAGTACTGGGCACCGTTTTTTTCAATTTTTCTAACAATATTCAGGCTCGGATACTGACTTTTTATATCGAGACGCAGCGAAGGATATCTTTTGTCATCCTTCAGAATCACGTTATACCTTGGCCTGTATTGTTTGATAAGATTCGATTCGAGGATAAGCGCTTCTTTTTCGGTTCTTGTTATAATTGTATCAAAACTTAAAACTTTTTTAACCAGAACCCTGGTTTTCAAATCTGTCTGTCTGAATTCTTTCTGGCCGGATTGTTTGAAATATGAGGAAAGCCTTTTTTTAAGGTTTTTGGCCTTGCCCACATAGATAACTTTTCCCTCAGCATCCTTCATAAGATAGACACCAGGATCATTGGGCGTGCCGGATAATTTATCGTTCAAACTTGTTGGCATGGTTAAAGTTAGGTGGAAGACTGAAGGTGGAAGGCTGAAGGTGAAAGAGAGCTTCAGTCTATCCACCAGGTTATTTCTTAGACTTCTTGTGTAAAAGGTTTTGAATGGCTTAATTTGAGCGTTGCGAGATAATTGATATACATCTACCTTCAGCCTTCTACCTTCAGACTATCCACCTATTTCCTAATAAAGCATTATTTTTTTAAGCGCCTTAATCTGGTCTCTCAGCTCAGCGGCTTTTTCAAATGCAAGTTCTCTTGCCGCCTGATTCATTTCATCTTCCATAGCTTTTATAATATCATCCAGGTTATCAGCAGATTCATACTCTGCAAATGTTTCTGATACATTATCAACCTGTTG
>Ga0255383_1086_pt1 | contig 16142 bp, 17 predicted proteins | sample ANMaggSSYBR01C12_FD_182100 | JGI IMG/M metagenome (GOLD analysis project Ga0255383, IMG submission 182100) | Sediment cell enrichment communities from methane seep in Santa Monica Basin, California, United Staets - ANME aggregate JGI... | ecosystem: Environmental > Aquatic > Marine > Cold seeps >...
GAAATATCGGGGTTTTTTTGGATTTTTGGGGTTTTTAGGCATAACCTCGAATGATCCTCTTGGATACCTTTGGTTCGGTTGGTTTTCATGGTTCATTTGGTTTAAACATTTTTTAAAATAAAAAAACGACATAAGAACCTCTTATTATTGTCGGATGATGAATATGTGATTAGATATGTTTTCAATTAAAATAAGATTGAGTAATATCATAATAGTGGCTGGAATAGCGATACTGTCCCTCTTTCTGCTTGCTGGCAACGCAAGTGCAGATCCACCTCCGGCAATCCTTAAGATAAACGGGAATGAACAGATTTCCGGAATCGGTAGTTATTGCTGGAAGGTAGAAAACGAGACATATTCATTATGTGCAGATACTATTGGCATTATAACACCAGCAGAGCCTTTGCTTACCCGGTCACCGTTTACAGCACATCTAACTCTCCTCCTTCAGGAACCCCCGGAAGAGTTCGGATTTAGTGCTACCCGAGTCACGGATGATGATGAACTTAAAGAGGCTGTAAATGATGTTCAAGCGTGGCGTTTCGAAGGGAACAGGGGGAATTGGTACAAGCTGCCTTCAGAGCGTGAGCTGGATATAAATCTTTCTCTTGAGCCCGGGCTTTACGTTTTGAACGTGGGTGCCAAATGGAAAGATATAGGTTCAGTAACCTACGGTTTCCTGGTGCAGGTAAATGATCCGGAAGCCGAAGTTACAAATAATGTTAGTTCTGGCGAAAAGACTGCCGGATTTGAGGTTTTTCTGGCAATAATGACACTTTTATTAGTAATTGTAATCAGGCGAAATAGGAGAAAATAACTATAAACTAGCAATAGAATATCCTCCAATCCTGATATAATGGTTTAGGCAAGAAAAGGCATCACAATGAAAATCAAGCAATTCCAATAGTTATGATAATATCGAAACGACCTTTAGGGGTGACAATATTAGCAATATTGGCATTTATCGGTGCAATAGCAGGGGTTTGTAATTTAATCGTTCTTCTTTCAAACGATATGTATCTTCATATGACATCATATTTCCTGCGAATCATATGGATTCGGTCTATAATCATGGCTATACTCCTCCTCTCGCTTGCTTATGGATTTTTGAAGGGATTACGGTGGTCTTGGTTTTTAGGTATGATCATGCTCGTAATTGGGATCATTTTGCAGGTCCGTGGAACGTTGATCTTTTTTGGTACTTTATCCTCGTATCCAAGTCCAGGTGAAATCTTTATGCCATACATTATTGTGGCGTACATTGTCCCTTTAGTGATCTATGGGCTAATTTTATTTTATCTTACAAAACCTCACGTGAAAACCTATTTTGGCATCGGTCAGCCAGGCGACATTACTTCCATTGTGAAAGATAGCAAAAGAACAATAGTTTTCATTGTCGCTGTACTTGTAATAATCGCAGGAATATGTATTTGGGGATTTACGCCATCAGGTGATATTAATATAATCAGTGTTTCGCAAACACCGGAGAATCCACAACCAGGAGATACGATAACGGTTATTGCAGAAATATCTGGTGGTTCTCCGTTTTTGGGGGTTAGTGCTTCTTTGCATTCTTCAGGACGTATGGACGGAACAGTGACTTCGATTGATAATAATAAGTATTCATTCACATTTTCCTATCTTTTTGAAGACGGCACAGAAAAATGGTATGTGATAAGAGCAGGAGATAAGATTTCAGAGGTATACATTCTTCAGGTAGGTCACGTTGAAAGAAGTAACATAACTTCTCTTGCCATTACAGATGTTATACAAACGCCTGAAAAGCCAACAACAGCAACTTCTTCTGTTGAGATAAGCGCAAAAGTTACAAGCAATGTCACCATATCGGAAGTAACATTAGAACATATGCGATTTTATAAACATGGTGGTAGTGGTGGTGGTTACGGCACCATGCAGCCCCATGGAAACGATACATATGAAGACAGTATTCATTCACAGTATTATGAATCTGGTACCCAGATATTTTACAGAATAACAGCCAAAGATGAATCGGGCAATACTGCTGTGACGCCTGTTTATACGTTTACGTTGTAGTGTCCACAGACATGTTGCAGAGCAGACATGCGTTCAAGTCATCTTAGAAATGGATGCCTCGAATTTATTCCGAGTGTGGGAAGGCTGGGGCTCTGCCCAGGTGCCTGTCCCGATCTGCTCCGCCTGCTCTTGTGGTGTGGGGGCTGGCAGACGCTTTTGCGGTGCCTCGTGGATGTATGGGGAGCAGTGCCCGGAACTCATCAGCTTAATCCTGTGGTCTGTGCGTGTGGTGAACATGCGCCAGTTTAAACTGCGGGAGCGTTTCTTCGCAAGTATTACCGCACGGTGCTGGCATCCCTGCACGTTCACGGCGGCTCATCCCCCTATCGATCCAACACGGGTGGAATTAATAATCGACGTCTTGCGCTTCCAGTCGGAACTCGTTCTCTAAAGTCTGCACTCAAATCGTCAAGAGGACGCATTCCTCCGCACCTACCAAGTTTTGCGTTGTATTGTTAGATATCACACTTCACCATAAATCCTTTCGACTAATAAAAGCGTTTAAGTATTATTACTCTACCCATGTAATCATATGCGTCTATTAATCGACAGCCACTTAACAAAAGGTGGTAAACAACATGAACAAGGCGAAGCGATGAGCAGGAGGAATAAAAAAGATGGAACATAAAATCAAAATACTGATAATCGGTGTAATGATAGCAGCAATCACTTTCGGCGTGATAATCGTAGGAATTATTTTAGGAGGATTCTCACTTTTCTACTTTACTGTACAAGAAGAGAGCGGCGGTAGCATTTCAGAAGATAGTGGCGTACGCATTTCTTATGACATAGTTTGTACACAGGGGGCAACAGACAACCTCACTGGAATGGAGAGCGTAAAGGTACACGGGACGGTCTGTAACACAGGCAATGAGGAATTGAAGAACTTAACCGTGACTGTGATATTTACAGACACCGCACACGACAGAGAAGTTAGAAAAACGGTGGTAGAATGTGTAGATCTGCTTCCGGATGGCGCGGTATCAGTAGAATTTGATGCAGAGTATTTAAGAGAGTTGACTATACCAAAAACATCAGTAGATAAGACGATTCAGGTTAACTGGATAGAAGACGGGGAATTAAAAACCTTGACCACATGAGATCATGCACCGGCAGCAGAAGAAGAAAAGAAAGAAGTGATGCGAATTGCTGAAGAATGAATCGTGAAAGACTATAAAAAAATAAAAAGTGAGAAAATAATTATAAAGGGGGTGAAAAAGAAATGGTAAAAAAACCTTGGCTTGCAGCAGTCCTGAATATTATTCTTTCTGGACTGGGATATATCTATGTTGGCAAAAGAAAATTATTTGGTGCGCTGCTTTTGGTTGGAGAACTTTTAACTTTTGTTTGGATTTTCACAGATCCTGCCGCACTTAGCTTAGCCACCAATGTATGGGTAAATCTTGCAGGTATTTTATGGATAGCAGCATTAGCTATCGATGCATATAGAGATGCTAAAGAAGCATAAAATGCTTAGCGGTGAAACTCAAATCGCTTCGCAATTTGCCCCGACGGGAGACATAACAGCAGATAAACGACTTCGCTATCGCTTCGTCCAAAGTTTGCTAACGTAAACCTTCGTTTATCCGCGATACGTTATATTCAATTTGCCCCCTCGCTAAAAAGAAATATAATGGGAAGTGCCCGCTTAATAAACAAATATTGTAACTATTCAGCCATACATAAACGTTATCGGTAGACTGAATAGTCCAAAAATAGATAATTGCACACAATTGTCAAATGCCTTTGGAATCGATGGACGTAGACTCAGTATTAAAAACTAAAAAATGTATCGCCATAGACACAAATAAGCTGATTTTCGTCATCGGCATCCGGTCTAAAGGAAGGCTGAATAGTTACCAAATATTTAAATAATCTAATTTAATCCCAAGTTTCCCACCCAAAAATCAAAACCCCAATCGTATGGCTGCATGCCTCCGTAATTTCTGCTATTTGTTGGTCGTAATTCTCAACACTTTGATGATTAGTTTATACAATTGTGGTTCTTTTTTTTGTGTATCCAGTCTGAAATATAATCAAGTGGTTGATTTGCCAACATCAAAAGTATTTATATCCATTGAAGTTTATTATTTACCTGAACTATGCCACGGTTATAAGACTTTAATAACAATTCAATGATGTTTGGCATATCAATCAGCCATCATGTCGATAAAGTCATTGGTCGTAATTATATTTATAATTATCTCTTTAAAACGCAATTAGTAGGCATCAAATCAGTCTGATTAAAGGTGCAAAATGTTGGTCGTAATAATTATTGAGAAACCACAATATTGAGTAACAAAAAAATAGAAAAAACAGGGACATACAGCGATATTTTTAATTAAACCTCATCAGAAATCGATGATTAAACGTGGGAAAGGTGGGTTTAATACTAAATCTATGACAAGAAAGCCCCCTTCTTCATCCTTGCAAACAAGTACTGTATATTCCATAATCTTATCTCCTATTGTATTAATATCTGGAAATCTTCCACAGTATCGATCTCCTCATTCGTCATCCTGCGCACCAGTTCCAGGCCTATGCGCCCCATCCAGCAATCGCTGAGAAATTCCCTTCTCCGGCGTTTTGCATATTCCCAAAAGCGTCCTGCTAAAACATCACCTTCGGCAACCCCACCATCTTGACCAAACATTACAATTCACCACCAATCCGGTATGGCTACGATTTGATGCATGTTGATATTTTAATTGTTTGGATTTAGTGTGCCAATCTTTTTCTAAAAACCATGAAAATCTAAAGATATTAGTAGCATGAGATTAACAAATAGAAGTATGAATACAGTCAAAACCCACACATTGCATGCTCACTTTGACGGAAAAGTTCTAAGACCGGAAGAGCCACTTGATCTGAAACCCAATGTTCGTTATCGTATTACTATTGAGGATGAAGAATCAATAGCAAAGCAGAGCATTTGGGAAGTACTTAGTGAATTTTCCGGGAAAATTGACGGACCCAAAGATTGGTCTGAAGAGCACGACCATTACCTGTACGGCACACCAAAACAGCAAAAAAGGCAGTAGCATGAATGCAGATCGTTTTTTCATGGATACAGCATATGTACTGGCATTACTCAATCAAAACGATAAATATCATGATCAAGCCAAAGCGATACTTCCATCAACGCGTATTGCAGATGAAGTGTGCATAACAGATGCAATATTGATTGAAATTGGTAACTCGCTGGCACGTTCCAACCGTTCTGCCGCAGTTGCTTTTATAAACAGCTTATACAGCACTCACAACATCAATGTCATTGCTGTTGAAAATACACCGCTGCATCGTGCGATAGACCTGTATCAAAAACGGGATGATAAAGAATGGGGGTTAACAGATTGTATATCATTTATTGTAATGGATGATCAAGGTCTGAGAAATGCGTTAACATCAGATGAGCATTTTCAACAGGCTGGTTTTAGAGCACTATTAAGAGAAGATATTACGCTTATGAAATGAACGACTAAACTTTAAAGTCAACAACATTCCCTTCCCTTCCTTCTCAGCATAGCCCTATAAGCCCAAAGCGCCGTAGGCTTATGCCTTGCAATAAACAACCCCACCTTAGCAGCCTGCACCAGCGGTGTTCCCTTAAGAGATGACAGGTCCCTCCCGGCAAACACCGACAGCACAGTATCGATCTCCCCATTTGTCATCTTGCGCACCAGTTCCAGGCCCATGCGCCCCATCCAGTACTCGCTTGCAAACTCCCCTCTCCAGCGTTTTACATATTCCCGCAATCTCCCAGCCGTTACATCACCTTCAGCAACTGCAGCCGCAGCCACCTCACCGCATATCTGCCCGGCCCGCATACCGTAGCCAATACCGCTCTGGCCAGCCGCCCCGCCCGCTACCATAAACCCATCCACGACCAACTGGTGCGGGACCGTGGCTATGGGGTCACCCCCTGTATGTGTGGCAATTATCTCGATATCATCGATATCATACCCCTTCATCCTGGCGAACATCTCAAGCCACCGATCAAAGAAAGCAGAAACATCCCTACCGTGACGCCTGACATATACTCCCAGTGTGGCCAGGTCACCCCCGGCTGGTGAATAGGTGGACTTCCAGCCCGGTGAATGGTCCCCTAAATAATATTCGAACATATCAGGCTCACCGATACCGGGTGCCCTGACCTCCGCCTCCATCGCCCAGGCAATATCTCCAGGATACCGTGTGGTCTTAAGCCCCATCCGGACCGCAGTCTTTGACTCTATACCGTCGGCCGCTATTACCAGTTTTGGGAGAAGGATACCATCAGATGTACTTACCTTGAATTGGGACTCGGCCCGCATCACTAAAAGAGCTTCCGTGCCAGTAAGCACATTCACCCCTGCTTTTAAAAGTTCATCCCTGTAATGCCTGTCAAACCGCTGCCTGTCTATGTAATATCCAGGGGTCTCTATCTCGATAGCGATACCTCCGGGTGAGATTATCTTCATACCCCGCAGCCTGTTAAGTACATACTCATCCAGGATCGGCTCGAAGCTACGGTCCATCATGAACTTGAAAAAGGTATTTGCGGGATGGGGTGGATGTCCTATATCCTCCTTACGGTCCAGTAGTGTCACACTTGCCCCCTGCAAAGCCGCACTTCTGGCAGCCATCACCCCGGCAGGACTGGCACCGATCACCACAATACTGGAATTCTCATTCAATTGCTAACCACTCCGTATTACCAGATAAAAGGATATCCGGTGGACTTAATAAATATCATGAGCAGTACATCGATAATCAGGGAGCCGAACATCACACCCCTGTACCTGGAACCTTGCAGGAATAACTGACCCCCCCTCTCAGGGAGAGGATTTCTGATAAAATCAATGGACTGCAACAGTATCCAGCCGCCGCCGAATATAGCACCTGCAAAATATAACGGACCCAGTTGGGCGGTATACCATATAACCAGGGATGCTGCAACACCTACTAACCAACACATGAATATGAACTTCGAAGTTGCAGGTACCCCGAACGTCACAGGCACGGTTGGTGCGCCTTTGGCACGATCCCCTTCCACATCCCGTGCCACGCCGCTAAGTGTAAAGCCCCAGTCTGTAACACAGATCATTGCGCCGAAGAATAGCGCAGAGAGTGGCAGCAGCACACCATCGTCAGGCGCATACGAGTGTACTAAGCCGAGATTGAGCACCCCTGCAGGATCGAATGCAAGCCAGACACCTATCGGGACCAACCCGTATGAGATGCCAACAGGAACAAAACTCAGGAAAGTGGACCGTTTTGCCACACTTGAATAAAGGGTAATAACGCCCGCAGCTATAATAAAAACAACCAGTGATTCAGGATTCAGGAAGGCAGCAACGGTACTGGCGATCACCATCAGTACAAGGGCATAGGCCAGTGCATTTTTACGGCTCATCCGTGAGGATGGCAGAGGCCGGTTCGGGAGATTGATCTTGTCGATATCCACATCGCAGTAATCATTGAAAACATAGGAACTGGTAATTGCAAAATATGCACCCACAACTGCCAGGATGAACGGGAATAAGGGTGGCATACCTCCGCTGATGAGATAGGCTGCGAGCAGGGCACTGGCAGCCGGAAGTGCCAGGTCCATATCAGCTATTTCGGGTCGCAGCATATCGATATACGCTCGTACCATATTGCGGTTTCCACTATTGGTTGACGTTGGCATAAGTATCACGTTATTTAAGAAATATAGGATGCCCTGTAGATTTGTGTTATACTATATCACCATTTATATTAAATGATGATTTCAGGTTCTATGCAACAATATACTATAAATGCATATTATTATTGCTATTGTAATTGCATGGAATCCGGGAATTTTTCCACCAGCATTTGTGTGATCGGGTGTACCTTGTGTATCATTGGAATTATCATGTGTTTGTGTATGTATGGGTGTTGGCTCTGCAAGTCCGGGTTGGTAGTACTGGTAAACAGGGGAAAAAGTAACAATATCGGTATCCTCTCCCGAGTATATCCCGGATACTTTCAGGCTGAATATGACAGTTTCGTTAGACCCGTTTGTGCTGGTATTGTAATAAAAAACTTCATTATTGGATAAAATGCCTGATTTGACCACAATATTATTAAGTTTTAATTGCACCCAGCCCCGTTCACCACTCTGGTCAACACTTTTAAGTGTGAATGAATAATCCTGGTAAAAGGTCCAGGTCTGGCCTGTGGACAGATAAAAGCCAGTGCCGTTGAACAGCACCTCCTCATGTGCCTGGATGCCTGGGGCAAAAGCCAGTATAAGTAAAATGATAACGATAATCTGCCAGCCGGTTCTCCTGATTTTCATAGTCATACCTGAAATGTTGTCTAAATGTAAATATTTTTTGTATGAATGATATGATATGAACAGTATTGCACACCAAAACGTTTAATTGTGGTCACCAAGAAGATCAAACGCAACTTATTGAGCATGTACGCTACTGCCCTTTCCCAAACCGCTTTGTTAGCCACTTCTCGATCTCGATCACAAAAAATCCCGGAAGCGCAACCAGGATCATGAGTCCCCACCAGTCGAGCGGCAGGGGTGCTGTTTTGAGCGGATTGAACCCGATATAGGGGGGAGCATAGACAATTGCAAGTTGTGCTAAAATAGTGATCACTATACCTGCAAGCATCCATCTGTTTGAGAAGGGACTGAACGTGAATGCGGATTCTGTTATCGAACGTGCGGTAATGACGTAACAGATATGCACCAATATTACTGTTGTGAACGCAGCGGTCTGCGCCTGTGTGAGCAGGTGATCGATCTTAATATCCGTGTTCAGGGTTCCATCGATCGCAGGCATCCCGTGGTAGTAGTACATCGCAAACCCTGATATCGCCACCACAATAGAGATCAATCCAACTTTCTTGAAGAACGGAGGATCTGTTATACGTTCATCCAAATCCCTTGGAGGTTTTTTGAGCAGATCCTTCTCCATCGGTTCTTTGATAATTGGCAGCGCGAGTGCTACCGCAGCTAAGAGATTGATCCAGAGTATCTGCACAGGTTCGAGTGGAAGTCGGTCGTGGAAGAGTATTAAAAATGGGGACAACAGGATCGCACCAAGAACCAGCAGAGCCTGTCCGCCATTTGTCGGGAGCAGGTATAAAATAACCTTTTTAATATTGTTGTAAACATACCTTCCCTCTTCCACCGCAGCAACGATCGTTGCAAAGTTGTCATCTGCAAGGATCATGTCAGATGCCTCCTTGCTTACCTCGGTTCCGGTTATCCCCATAGCAATCCCAATGTCTGCTGCCTTTAGTGCAGGTGCATCATTCACGCCATCACCTGTGACTGCTACGACGTGTTTATGTTTTTGCAGTGCCTTTGTGACCCTGAACTTGTGTTCAGGTGCTACCCGTGCATATACCGATACATCTTCCACGATATCATACAGTTCATCATCACTCATTTTTGACAGGTCATCCCCGGTGATCACCCTGTCTGCATTGATCCCGAGTTTGCAGGAGATAGCTTTCGCTGTTATTGCATAATCTCCTGTCATCATCACAACCCGTATTCCTGCACTCCTGCATTTTCTTACCCCTTCTATTGCCTCTTCTCTTGGCGGATCGATCATCCCCTGGATACCAAGAAAAACCATATCCTTCAGGTTGCTTTGATCAAGTGATCTTTTATCAGTTATCTTATATGCCATGGCAAGCAGCCTGAGTGCTTCTTCTGCCATCTCATCTGCTTTTTCAAGTATATTTCCCTTGTTTATGGGTTCGATGCTTCCATCTACCATCCGGGTCTGGCACATATCCAGGACCCGCTCAGGTGATCCCTTCACAAATATGATCTGCTTTTCCCCCATCTCATGCAGCGTAGCCATATATTGTTTTTCAGATTCAAAGGGTATTTCGTCCAGCCGCAACCATTTGCCTTCGATACCTGTTTTCATTGCACAAACCAGCAGTGCGCCTTCGGTTGGGTCGCCGATGATGGAATATCCATCTTCTTCCACAATACTCGCATTATTACAAAGGTAACTTGCTCTTAATGTTCCAATAAACTCTCTACTCATATGGGATGGAGTAAATTCGCCTTTTGGCTCGTATCCAACCCCACTTACCGTGTAGTTCCTTTCACCTGAATATATCCGCGATACTGTCATCTGGTTCTTGGTGAGCGTTCCGGTCTTATCCGAACATATGACACTAGTGCATCCAAGGGTCTCTGCAGCAGGCAGTTTCTTGATAATTGCATTCTTTTGCGCCATCGCGGTCACACCGACTGCCAGTGCCATCGTTACCACTGCAGGCAGTCCCTCCGGTATCGCAGCGACTGCCAGAGACACAGATGCGAGAAACGCATACATTAGATCGTACCCGAACCATACTGCCAGTATAAAATTAAGACCCGTGATTAAAAGAATTGCAATAACAAGGAACCTGGTGAAGTCTGCTAATCTCCTTGTGAGCGGTGTTACAATCTTCTCAGTTTCCTGTATCAGTTTTGCGATCCTTCCAATCTCTGCCTGCTCCCCGGTCCCGACTACAATACCGGACCCAGTTCCTTTTGTAATGAACGTGCCACTGAAAACCATGCACTTTTGGTCCGCAATTGTTGCATAATCCATAACCGGGTCTGTGTGCTTGGTCACAGGTACGGACTCTCCTGTGATGGCTGCTTCATCTGCGCTCAAATTCCGTGCATAAAACAGCCGAATATCTGCAGGAACTTTATCCCCGCCTTCCAGGATCACGATATCCCCTGGGACCAGTTCCCTTGCTGGTATGACTTTCTTATTATTATTCCGTATCACAGTGCACTCAGGTGCTATCATCTTCCCAAGCGCTTCTACCGATGCCTCAGCTTTTCCCTCCTGGATAAAACCAATGATCGTGTTTGCAAGAACCACGGCAAGAATAACCACAGTATCTATCAACATATCCGCACCTTTCCACATATAAAGAGCACTTGTGACTGTTGCACTGGCGAGTAGAATGTAGATGAGCGGACTGTTGAACTGCATCAGGAATCGAACAAGCGCACTGCGTTTCTTGAATTTCAGTTCATTGTATCCATAACGTGCAAGTCTTGCTTTTGCCTCATCCGTGGTCAGTCCTGAAGGTTCTGACTGCTGGGTTTCGAAAACCTGTTCCACAGATAGCTGATACCATGTGGTTTCATTTGACGATACGGATTTTTTCATTGTTCTCCGATTTTATATGACGCTATGTAACTAAATATATATGCCCGTAAAATAATTGGAACCACCAAAACATAGCTGCCTCCATAAAATAATTTACAGGCCAACGTTTAAGTTTAACAACATATCACGATTAACAACACACTAACCAAAGGAGACAATAACTTGGGATACAAAACGCTCTTAATAATTGGCATTGGTGGATTCCTGGGCGCTACGTCGCGTTATTACCTGACAGGATTGGTCAAACATGAGAATTTCCCATACGGGACTCTTCTGGTCAACTTTATCGGGTGCCTGGTCCTGGGATTTTTGATATTCTCAAATTTATACCAGGGATATTTTTCTGATTCGACAAGGAATTTTATAGCTATAGGACTTCTGGGCTCATTCACCACCATGTCAACATTTTCATACGAAACGGTAAGTTTATTCAATGAATCCAATGTGATGATGGGGTATGGGAATATCCTGATGAATATAGTGTTGAGTATTTCTGGAATTTACTTTGGCAGGTTCATTGTAACGTCATTGAGCATATAAACTCAATGCATCAATCTTTTATTGTTGGTAGTTGCTGTTTTTTACTTTTATTGACCTGGATAACAAATTTTAGCAATATAGGAGAGACAATGACCGATACCACGACCATCAAAACAATAGCCGAAAACACCTCATCGGTAATGATCCCCATATCCTTTCCCACTGCTATCACCACCAGTTCCACACCAGCCCTTGGCATCATGCCAATACCGAATATCAGGCTGTCATGAAACTCGAACCCGATAAGCTTTGACCCAACGAAACCGCCGATAAGTTTTCCAGCCAGTGCCAGCACGATTACCAGTACTGTGAATAAACCAGCCGTCTGCACCCCACCCAAATTCATCGACAACCCGATAAATGCAAAGAAGATGGGGACAAATATCCCGTAAGCCAGTCCGCTCACTTTATTCTGCACACTCTCGATCTTTGCAAAGGGAATATCCGAGAGCAGTGCCCCGCCAATGAACGCCCCGATGACCGCATGCAAGCCAAAAACTTCGGCAAGGTATGCAGAGAATAGCGCTACCATGACCACGAATGCAAAGATGCCCTCCTTCACATGCATCCTGTGGACTAAGTTGAAGAGCCAGGGATAAACCTTGAGACCCATAAAAGTAATGATAAGCATGAAGCCTACCAGCTTGCCCACGATCAACAATAATTGCATGCCGGAAGGCAGTTGATTCATGGTGGCTATTGTGACCAGTATTGCAAGTATGAATATCCCGATAATATCATCAAAAATGGCAGATGTGAGCATTACCGAACCCGGTCTGCTTGAAAGATATTTCAGGTCTATGAGGGTCTTGACCACTACCCCTATACTTGTGAGACTGAATGCCACACCCATAAAAAGGCTCGCTAAAAACCCAAAACCAAATGCCTGGCCAAGTAAATATCCAAGCAGGAAAGGTATGGCCATACTAAACATGGTTGGAGTTAGCGCTAACCTGGATGCCTTTCGCAGTTCATTAATATTTACTTCCATGTACCCGGCAGTGAATAACATGAAGATGGCACCCAGCTCAGCCAGGAATGAAAGCACTTCACCACCTGGTTCAAACCACAGCATACCAAGGAACACTCCTGCAAATATCTCTCCGAGTATACTGGGAAATCCTGCGCGTTCAATAATCTCTCCAAAGACCTTTGCCAGGAACAGGATCAGCAGCAGCAGGAGTATATGCTCCACCATTCAGCCTCTTTTTTTTTGTATACTTCGGATATTATGCTCTTTTTTGAAATGATGCCTACCAGTTTATCGTTTTCTACTACACAAACCCTGTTGATATGGTGTTTTAACATCATATCAGCGGCATCTTGCAGGTTTGCATCAGGGGAAATGGTTACGGGGTGAGGTATCATTATTTCTTTGGCACTTTCACCCAGTGACCTTACTGCCGCCATGTGGGTTTGCTTTGTGCAGTGTATGTGGTGGAACATTATGATTTCCAGCATAATGTCCTGGTCGATGATGCCTTTGAGTTTTCCTTCATTATTTACGACAGGATATGTGTTGAAGTGGTATTTATCGAATAATTCAAATATATGCTCGACTGGATCGTCCTCTTTTACTGCTATAACATCCTGTGTCATGATGTCTTTAATGAATATGTCTGAGTAGTTTTCTGGCATGGGAGATACCTCTCTCAATTTCGGTTTTTTACATTTGATTTTATCATTATTTTTTGTCTATTAATGCTTTTGTTTGGCCTTAAATTGTTTAAGTGTGCCTGAAGAAGATGTGGACTCCGTTAAAATTGAAAGAAATAGCAAACAATGAGCAGACTCCCTGATGCCTTTGGTCCTCGAGGCTGAGGTATGTGACTGTGGGATGGGGGATTCATGCTTGAAGGGTTGACAAAAATCAAAACTATTTTCTTTAAATATACAAGTCAGGTGCGAATAGAAAATTAATTAATATATATTTAAAAAGAATCAATTAATTTCAAAAGTACACATGAGGTTAAAATCTTTTAATTTATATATGATGAAATTAAATATTATTTCAGTTGCCCTTAGTTTTGAATTCTTCCTTGACAGAGGAAGATGTGTAGTGTTACACTACGCAAATGACATACTAGGGAAAGGTAAACCCCGTCACTTTGCAAATTGAATGCGCAATGCGCAATTCAATATCAAAGCGCCCTGCGCTTTAGTAAGGGCAACTTAAATTAATAAAGTTGAAAAAGGGACTTTGAAGACAAAATGAATATTTTTACTGATAGTCAATTTGAAAAATTTTTGGATTCCATAAATCCGCTATTATCAGAAGAAGATTATAAAATACAAATCTCCTCATTTAATAAATTGAAAAAACAAAAGTACTTATTTAATTGGAACAACATTCCAAAAAACCTCAATGGAAAGCTCATAGTTTTTTTAAGACAGAGGTTTGGCATTGATTGGGTAATATCAGCAAAAATTGAAAAAATCGACAACGGTATGACTATAAGAGTATCTAATGAAACAAATTATTTTTTATTAAAGCTCAACTCTGAACAAACAAAAGTAAATTTAGAAATAGATGATGGTAGAACTGATGAATTCGTAGTTAAAAGTATAAATGGCAAGTTAAAAATATACAAAATAATTGTTTTGCCATATATTTTCAATGTAGACCACCTTGCTTCCATTTGTGGTATTTCACCTTCACAACTTCATTTATTTATATCGAATAAAAGAAAAGCATATTCTACATTTAAATTGCCTAAGAAGAAAGGGGGTTTCAGATTAATAAATGCTCCATCGAAAAATATGAAACTCGTACAGCGCTGGATTCTTGATAATATTTTGTACAAACTCAACGCTGGGGAATATGCTCATGGTTTTATACCGAATAAATCGATTGCTACGAATGCTTCTGTTCATGTTGGACAGGAGTTAGTACTTGGTATTGACCTTAAAGATTTTTTTCCCAGTATAACTTTAAAAAGAGTTATTGGACTATTTCAAAGCATTGGATATAATAAAGAAATTTCATATGCTTTGGGAGAACTCTGTACATTTAATTGGAGGCTTCCTCAAGGAGCACCTAGTAGCCCAATGATTTCTAATCTAATAGCTTGGAGGATGGATATAAAATTATCAGAATTCTGTAAAAAAAGAGATCTCAATTATTCAAGATATGCAGATGATATTACAATATCAGGTGGAAAAATTCTTCCGAAATATAAGACATTAATATATCATAAAATTGAGGAAGAAGGATTTTCAATTAACTGGGATAAAGTCAGATTACATGATAGAGGTTCAAGCCAACGAGTAACTGGATTAGTAGTGAATGATAAAGTTACCTTAGGGCGAAAGAAAAAGAAAAATCTGAGAGCAATAGTACACAACATTGTTAAAAATGGTCCAGCAATTCCCGTTTTATCTCCCGCCGCATTTTTTAAATCTTACTTATTGAATTTTTAGCCTTAAATTAAGCATGTAGAAAGAATAAAATGCTCAGAATATAAATAATTTAATTAATATAATTTAAAATCCACAAATGAAATCACGGAAATACTATACCTACCAGTAGGCGGGGGTTAAAATCAAATTCATCCTTTAATCACGTTTTTTCAGATGCACATTTCCAAATTATTCATTAAGATGTGGGTGTATCTTCAAGAATAACCAAGTGTTTCCTTTTGAATCCATAAAACAGTGCTTTAAAGATATCTTCCATCGAATCAAACTTATATGCGTAAAATAAAGCCCTCATCTGCTCCCATAGGTTTCTTTTACTTCCCAACTTCACCCAAACTGCCTGAAATAGCTGGCAGACAAGTTGCTGCGTTTGATCCACTAGAAACGCCAGCATCATCAACATAGCAAAAACAACTGATAGGTTCTTGTTTCCATGTCCAAAATTGTGTTCAAAGTGATATCCCTGGTTTTTAAGCGTATTGAAAGTTTCATTTTCGATTCTCCAGCGTGCTCTACCACCACGCATGATCTTTGAAACATTTTCTTTTGTCACGTGTATATCCGTGACCCAACAAAAATGCAGCGTTTTTTTAGGCGTAGTTTCCCAGTATTCTACAAAATTCACCAGTAAATCTTGATTAGACGCATTCAGAGGAACCTGGTTGATAAAACGGAACTGATGAACAACATCATCATCTTCATATTGAAATTCTGTCGTTAAACCGTCTTTAGCAGCAGACTCGACATAATCGAACAAAAAAGCATGATCGCCTTTTTTTGCTCCTAAAATATAGTGCATTTGATGTTTTTTCAATTCATGAATATGCGGGGCATTTGAGCTTAATCCGTCCTCTGTTACAATAAGGTGCAAATGCGGATGCGTTTTCCTTAATTTCTCCAAAAAACGTTTGCTTGCATTGCGTTCGCTATCATTTTTCGATTCTCCATCCTGTTTGATAATCGGCTCTG
>Ga0255383_1094_pt1 | contig 15260 bp, 14 predicted proteins | sample ANMaggSSYBR01C12_FD_182100 | JGI IMG/M metagenome (GOLD analysis project Ga0255383, IMG submission 182100) | Sediment cell enrichment communities from methane seep in Santa Monica Basin, California, United Staets - ANME aggregate JGI... | ecosystem: Environmental > Aquatic > Marine > Cold seeps >...
GTCTATGCCAGTGATGTGGACGGAGACGGCGACATGGATGTGTTGGGGGCTGCCTGGTATGCCGATGACATCACCTGGTGGGAAAATACCGATGGCACCGGCACCGTGTGGACGGAGCATATAGTAGACGATAACTTTTTCACAGCAGCATCAGTCTACGCCACTGATGTGGATGGAGACGGAGACACCGATGTGCTGGGGGCTGCCAATTATGCCGATGACATTACCTGGTGGGAAAACACGGATGGCACAGGTACCGTGTGGACGGAGCATTTGTTAGACGGTACCTTTGACGGCGCATATTCAATCTACGCCACTGATGTGGACGGAGACGGAAACACCGATGTGCTGGGAGCTGCCGAAAGAACAAAGACCGTTAATAAATGCTTTCTCATCAGAATCCTCCTTTATATTCAGTAAGCTGAAGGTGAATACAACAGAAGAGCGTTAGAAGAAGTGAATTAGCACACCTCAGGTTTAGCCTACCAGCTCCGCATGGATTACTATCAAACTATCTTAAGTTAGAATAAGAGAGGGATGTATATAAGTCAATGACTTGAAGATACCGTCTACTTTAGTAGGAATAATATTTTCATTATGTAATCTTAAAAGCTGGTATCCCTTATGATTCTTAGTTGGAACCCGTTTTTGACCTGGATTCGGAATGTTGCTCAGCTAAGGATTTCCTGATGTGATGTGTTGAAACGAAGTCAATTACGGGCATTTCTATTACTTTTGTCTGTAGGATATCTTCACCATAGCACATAGAATATAAAGTGCTGTCTATCTGAATTCAGGCAACGGCATTGCCTTCAGCCTTGCAGAAGTGGTACACGATCAAGCAGGATTTCGTTAATAGCGATTAGCTCTTCTAGAAACTTAAGGTCATCAAACGGTTCAGCATCGTATTCTACTTCATTCCTCATTCCATGAGCCTTACTGAGCAATGCAACTTCACTCCCGAGTTCTATGGTGTGACTTAAAGCCTGAAAGACTACATACCTATTGCTTGATGGCCTATAACCATGCCAGCGCAGTGCCGCAAGCGCCAAAGCAAACGAGGCTTCGTATGCCAATTGAAACCTGCTTTGAATCGATAACTCACTCCTCATGGAATCGGTATGAAACATCTTTGCTTTCTCGATCAATTGTGAAAATTCTGTCTCGGATCTTTCGAGAGGCAGTAGAAGTTCTATTCTCTCAAGGTTCTCTAATGTCATACTCAGAACCTTTCAGAAATATCTTTGGCTGATTAAGTACTCTTGTTACAAATGGATTTTGTCCCTCAACCTTACTCTTCCATTCTTTGAGTGATAGAATCTTCACACTTATAGTCCTTTTAATATCTTTCTCTACAGGCTGCATTGCATTTAGTATATCTGTGTATCGTAGTTCTTCCCCGATGACCATGATATCAATGTCGCTGGATGCGTTATCGGTTCCTCTCGCAATAGAACCATAGATAAATGCTGAGCAGATTGAGTTCATATATGAGGTCAATGCTGATTGCAGCGGGATAGTTAAAGCAACAGTTTTTATCACAATACCGTATAACTCCTGGAATACAGGGGATTCGGTATTTGCATGGTAAAACTTCGTTCTTCCTATTATGTCCTCATTTACCAGGCCGCTTTTTACAAGCCGCATAATTATGCGATGTACAGCTCCTACACCTGAATTTGCCAGACTAATTATCTCTGACATCTGGAATTTTCTATTCGGCTGTCCGAAGAGAAGTGCGAGTACTTTTAGCTGCACTTCTGAGAATAGACTCTGAGCTATCCCCAGTGATGGATAGACAGCTTTATATGTTTTCGTAGGCATATTCTTTCTTCCCATATTGGGAAGAATACCACCCATTTTGGGAATATGCAAGTGGTCCATAGGATTAAAGAGCTAAATAGAATCACGAGTGGTCGTAACAAAAACGAGTTAAGAACCCGGAGATAACAATGGAGTTCATCATATTAGGGCTCTTTGACAAGAAAGAATCACAGATGGTATCCCACCCACCTGATTACCATTTGGAAACTTTTCCTCCCATGGATTACAAAGGTGTATGAGCTGCGATCTAAGAATGTAGCTTGAAAATGCGATGCCTATCCCAGACTGCCCTCTTCACATCATAAGGTTTTCTTCATAGGGTATTGGAATGGAAGTAACCATTGCTAATACAGAATATCGTTCATGCTGATATTGTAGTGCCTGCGAGACACCTCTATTCTACCTGACCACAACAAAACTCTCAGTTATGGTGGATGAATCTGTTGTTAACTTGGCAAAGTACACCCCTGGAAATAAACCACACAGAACTATTTCATGCTGACCTGTTTGGTGAACGCCACTGGCAGGAGCATCAATCTGCCGCCCTGATAAATCGAAGATAGTAAGCTCAATATTCGATTCACGGGGTAACACGAATCTAAGAGTAGTTGAGAACTGAGATGGATTGGAAACAACCTCAAGAAGATCACTCTCAGTCTCACCTTCCTCTGGGATTGAATTTGGCAGATACTCAAATATTTGTAGGCCTGCAGTCCAATCTGCAACATAAATATAACCATCAGATATGGCTAGATTTCGTGCTGAATAGGTATCATGGTAACCGATCTCAGTTGGATTGCATGGATCACTTACATCTATCACACGAAATCCTAGCGAACCCTGCGACCCAATCGAAATGCAGGTCGTAGTACCAGAATTCGCAACAGAATATGCGCTAGCTGGTGCATCACAGTTTCCAATTATTATAGGATTTTGAGGAGCGGATACACTAACCACACAAAGACCCGAGGTTCCAGCTGCAATGTAGATGCAAGAGCCATTCCTTACCAGATCAACTGAACCTCCAGGAATAAGGCAGTAGTCAATCTGCTGCCTGTCTGGGACAACTCTGGAGAACTCATTCACACAACCGAGAAGGTTCATCTTTTTAAAAACATGGGTGAGGATTCTGTGTTTACTGGCGGTAAACCCTCGGGTGTATTCAACCTGAACGGGGTAACAGCCGGAGCTTCCATATGCTACGACCTCAGGTTTCCAGAGCTGTTCCGGAAACATACACTGAACGGTGCCAGGATCATATTTCTTCCGGCGCAGTGGCCGGAGCCCAGGCTGGAACTCTTCCGCAGTTTCCTTAGAGCCAGAGCGGGAGAGGCTCAGGTTTTCTTTGTGGGATGCAATCTTGGTGGCGATCATCTGGGGGTCAGGTTCAGGGGCGGTGGCGGAATCGCTTCACCTGCCGGGGAAATGCTCTCCTGGACAGATGTGGATGAGTTTGTAAGAGATTTTGATGTTCAGATGGATGAAGTCAATCGGGTAAGATCCCGCATAGCATGTCTTGAAGACAGAAGACCTGAAATGTATGGAGTGGAAGTATGACTGAGAAAAGAGCAGATCTTTTTAAGGTATCAATTGGTATTGTGGCTATTCTTATCATTGCTGGAATCATGAAACTTGGAGCCAGCATTTTTGTGAAGATAGCGATCTCAATATTCTTTGCTCTTCTAATATCTCCTGCTGTAAAATCAACAACCGCATGGATTGATAAGCTTTTGAGAAGAATTTTCAAGAAATACCGCAGAAGAAGTGACAGAAGTCAATCCGAGCTGGCTGATGTTATTGGAACAGCTTTGGTTCTGGTCATGGCTCTTTTCATAATATCAGTGTTCTTCTTTCTCATCTACGGTACAATGAGCATGCTTCTGGGCAGGAAGGATGACATGATAAGCAATGTGGTTAACCCTGTAGTTGATTTCGTAGAGACTGCCGAGTCTGACTGGATCCCGAAGATGTACAGTCGTATGGGTATGGAAGGTGTTGAGCAGATCACTCTGCCGGCTGATTCCTCGGAAACCACGGCTCTCATGTCCATGGATGAACCGTCAATTTCCATTAAATCTGTGGTTCCCACTGCAGCAGGACTTGTAGGATCCCTTTCCAGCGGAATCTTCAACGCTGTGATCATCATTATGCTTACTGTATTCATGGTGAATGGAAGAAGAGTATTTTCGAAAAAAATGAAGAAGATGGATTCTGAGATCCACAAAAGGTATCAGGTCATGGTGAGTCAGGTTGAGAGAATACCCAGGAAATACCTTCTTGCAAAACTGGTCACCAGTTCATTGACAGGTGTTTTGATCTGCATTGCCCTTCTAATCATGGGTTTTCAATTTGAAGAGTCTTTCATTTGGGGAATGACAGCAATGGTATTCAATTTTGTGCCATTCTTTGGCTCTTTTATCGCAGGAGTGATGATTGCTCTCTATGCAATGTCGGTTCAGGGAATTCAATCAGGTTTCATAGCTGCTCTGACTGTTCTTGTAATAAACAACGTGGTTTCCAATGTAATAGAGCCCAACTACTTTGGAGATGTGCTTCCAATCGGGAAGGTCACAATACTTCTGTGTGTGATTATCTGGGGCTATCTCTGGGGGCTTCTGGGAATATTCCTCGCGGTTCCTTTGACTATCATTATTAAAGTGCTGTTAGAACATACTACGGGAAGAAATTCTCTGGTAGTATTTATGGAGGTCTGAATATGAATTCCCTGTTTCTCGTGACGGCGCTTATAGGTGGTGTTCTCAATCTTAACTGGTCAGCAGAAGAGACTCCCCGGATACTCAAAACCCCATTTGGAGATAGAATTGCCATGATTGGCGCTCCCTCTGCAGGCAGACCCGGTACTCCACTGTTTCCTCTTGTGCCACTTACAGTCGCTTTGCCGCAGGGCGCTGTTGTTGATGACGTGAGGATTACAGGCACAACTGCTGTTCCTCTGTCATTCGATTACAGGCCTATGGCAGCACAGTCGGGTGTACCCATTTCAAGACCTGAAGATTTCAGATTGACACCTGCTGACGCTGATGCGTTTTCAGAAAGAATGGAAACATCAATCAGACTTGAGAGTCAGGGTACCCTGATGGGGTATCCAGTCGCTGATATTGTACTTAATCCTGTATCATGGGACCCTGATACAAGAAATCTGATCTGGACGGAAAGCGCGGATATTCAGATATACTATCATCTTGTGAATTACAACAACACAGGGATACCCAAGAGGAGTATCAATGGGACGAATGTAACTTCTCAGATAGTTTGTTCATCTGTAATCAATCCCATGGACGTACCGGCAGCAGTATCTCTTCCTGCAACCGAGCTTCCATGGGGCGAGTATCTGATAATCGCTGATGACGCTCTGGCAGAAGCCTTTGAGCCTCTGGCCGAGTGGAAGACTCAAAAAGGTATTCCTGCCCGAATAGTTGAAATGTCCTACATTGCTAACACCTACTCAGGAGTTGATGACGCACAGAAGCTCCGATTTTTTCTTCAGGATATTTATCAGGATTCCCCTCCCACTTACATTCTTCTTGCAGGGGACACACCGGGAATTCCTCACAGAAACTGCTACGCAACTGCTGAAGGATACACAGCGTATCCGTCGTCTGATCTTTACTTCCAGGACATGAATGATACCGCTCCGGGAGTCGATGCCTGGGATCTGAACGGAAACGGCATCTGGGGAGAGCTTTACGGTGTAGACAACATGGATTACCATCCGGACTATGTGCTGGGCCGTGCGTCTGTTGAAACCCTAAGTGAAGCAGAAATATTCGTTAACAAAGTGCTTGCCTGGGAGGATTCCCCGGATTCTGAAGACTGGTACAATTCCATGGGTTTTACCACGGAAGTTCTATGGAGCAGCCCCTACTGTCCCGGATCAGCAGGCAAGGAGAAGGTTGATACTCTCTATACTCCTTCATCCTGGACCATCACAAAGCTTTACCAGGATACAGGCACCCAGAGTTACACTGCTACAATGGCCATGCTTAACACCGGAATGCAGCTTGTGAACCATGCCGGGCACGGCAGCGAATCCGGTGTATCAATAGGTTCAGGTTTTCTTGGAACATCTGAATTCATGGGACTGACAAACATATCACTGAACGACCGTCCTACCATCTGGAACACAATTGCCTGCAATTCAGGTTCTTTCGATACGGGAACCTGTCTGGCTGAGGCCTGGATCAGATCTCCAGGAGGAGGCGGTTTCTGCATAATGAACACCCGATACGGCTGGGGAGAGCCTGCCGAGCCAGGTGATCAGTGGAGTGAACTGGTTGATCAGGAGTTTTTCGCCAACTTCTTTACAGGAGACATGTATCTTCTGGGAGTTGCCTACATGATGGCAAAAGACGATTTTACAGCTCTGATACCCTCTGATACACACTACGACTGGATTGCCAAGAGTAATACCCTGTTTGGTGACCCTGAACTGCCCATGTACACGGCAGTTCCGCAGGAGATGGAAATCGGAGATATTTGTCTCGTTGAGGGCCAGATGACCCTTGCAGTAACAGTGTCTTCAGGCGAACTGCCGCTTGAGAATGCAAGAGTCTGTCTTCTGCAGGGAGAGTGGGATGATCCTGCAACCTATGCAGTCGGTATCACGGATGAATCAGGCAATGTAACCCTTAATTGGCCGGAAAACATGCCGGGAGCTCCGAATGAAGCAAGAGTAACAGTCTGGGCAAGGGATCATGTTCTTCTTACAGGAATGCATGAAGTAGGCAATTTGGGAGCGGAGGGGGAGAGCCAGACGACCATTCCAACTCTCTCACTGAACTCAACCAACCCTGTGCGGGGAAACGCTGCTATCAGCTGGTCGATTCCTGAATCTACCACAGGAGAGATCGCAATTATTGATCTTGCCGGACGGACTGTAGCAAGACATACTCTACAGGGAATCCAGGGTATATTTACCTGGCAGTCAAGCGAAAACCCCGCTGGTATTTACTTTGCAAGAATGGCTACAACAGCCGGTCATGTTCTTAAAACCCGCATGGTTGTGGTCCGCTGACAGAAAGGCAAAGAATTGAAGGAACTGAAAAGAGAGAATGGTCTGGTTGTTCTCAGGCTTGATAAAGGTGAAGATTTCATGGGAACTCTTAAAAACTGGTGTGTGGAAAACGATGTTCACTCCGCGGGAATCCTCTGCGGTATAGGCATGCTTGAGAACATGGAAATCGGCAGATACAACGGCAGGGAATACATCAGAATGACCGAGAGCGAATCCTGCGAGATTCTTTCACTCCAGGGCAGTGTGTCTATGAAGGAAGATGCTCCGTTCGTTCACCTTCATGTATCATTCGCGGATCACAACTTCAGGGCAGTGGGCGGACATTTGTTCAGCGGCAGGGTTTCCATGACAATTGAACTTGTTGTGGCACCTATGTCTTCCGGTCTGGTGAGAAAACCCATGGGAGGCGTTTTCTGGCAGATGGACAGCTGAACACTTGACGCGGGCGGAGCACTTATTATTATACGCTCGCTTTGCGATGGGGCTGTAGCTCAGTTGGTATGAGCACTTGACTGGCAGTCAAGGGGTCGCGGGTTCGACCCCCGCCAGCTCCACCAGATGAACCGTCGCCCTTAACAGGTGGCGGTTCGCTTTTAAGTAGTGCAGCAAGGGGTTGCACCCCGTGGCACTATTGTCTATCTTACCTGCTCCAAGAGACAGGAACATAGGCATAAAAATGGCTATAGATGTAAGTGTTGCAAGTAGTAACGCACAAGAAACAGGAGGAAGAAATGACCAAGGCAGATATCGTTGCCAACATTTCAGATGAGACGGGTTTGACCAAGAAGGAAGTTGCCTCTGTTGTCAACCAGTTCTTTGAGGAAGTCAGAGGCGCTCTCTACGATCACGAGCACATTGAAATCAGAGGATTCGGTACATTCAAGGTTGTTGAAAGAAACCCCAGAATGGCCCGGAACCCCCATACAAAAGAGCCCGTTGCAGTTCCCCGCAGACATGTACCTTTCTTCAAATTTTCAAAGACAGTGAAGAACCAGGTTGCAAAGGCGGAGAAGTAGATGCCAAACGGAAGAAAGCGCAAGCGGAAAAAAATAGCAACACACAAAAGGAAAAAAAGACGTCGCGCCAACAGACACAAGAAGAAGATCCGCTAAGCTTTGAAAATAGCTGTTCTTTCCGATACTCATATCCCGGCAAGGCTCCAAACCTTGCCGGGACAAGTTTATGAGGCCTGTGCTGATGTCGATCTTATTATTCATGCAGGTGATATTGAGGATACTTCTGTAATAGACGACCTGTTGAGGCTTGCGCCTGTAAAAGCAGTCAGCGGCAACATGGACGGGCTTGAGGTTTCAAACAGATTTCCAGATACGCTGAACATGGAACTACAGGACTTCACCGTTTCAGTGGCACATGGTTCCGGGCCATACCACAATGTCAGAAAAAGGCTCAGGAAGAAATTCCAATCGATCAATCCCGATATCATCATTCACGGGCACACGCACATATTTCACTGGAAAAAGGAGCACAGTATCTGGTTCCTCTGCCCGGGAGCAGTATCTAACTCAAAAGGAAGCCGTTCGATGGCTGTTCTTACCCTTGAAAAAGAGAAACTGCCACAAGTGGAAAAAATACCCTTCTGACTTGGATACAGAAGAATAATTGACTATCTTCGGTCTCACATCCAAGCGGTGTCCCCGTAGCTCAGTTGGATAGAGCGCCGGCCTCCGGAGCCGGAAGCCTGGGTTCGAATCCCGGCGGGGATACCATAATTTCAATCTATAGCTCTACACTAAAAGTGTGGACAGTTCCAATACATTTAAGCACACAGTGTTTTCACACGTAATCTATAACTCTCAAAGTTTCTAAGACTTGACGGGAGCAGAATTAATGAGTACTACTAAGAGTATGTTTAGATAAAACAATGCTTAGTGTAATCAACCTTGTAGGTTGGAGGTTCCCGTGTATAGAAATTGTATTTTCTCATTTATTTTGCTTGTTCTCTTTTTTCCAGTAGCGAATGCAATTGCAGATTCTCAGTGGCAGTGGATGCATCCATATCCAACTGGTGCTGATATCCAGGGGATATTTTTCGATGATGAGAACAATGGCTGGATTGTTACTGACATCGGAGAAATATTCAGGACAGATGATGCTGGTGCGACCTGGCTCAAACAGATAGATGAGTTAGATCTCAGGGGAGTATTTTTTATATCACCAACCATTGGTTTCGCCTGCGGTATACATAATACCGAGGGAATTGTCTGGCTGACAACTAATGGAGGATCTTCCTGGGCCGGAGTTGTTATCGGATCTGAACGGTTGAATGCAGTGGAGTTCACCGATTTAGATTATGGCACCATGGTTGGAGAGAACGGTACTATCTACAGAACCATGAATAGCGGTTACAACTGGACTTTGCAGGGAAGCGGAACCACAAAAGATATTCTTGACGTTTCGTTTATTTCATCCACTGAGGGTTGGGTATGTGGTGACGACGGTCTGCTGCTCCACACGGAAACCTCAGGTGCTTTCTGGGATGAGATGGCTACTCCATATGGTGCTGATTATTCCGGTATTCAATTTATTGACAGTGAAAACGGTTTTATGGCTGGTTGTCAGTACATCCTGAATACCAATGATGGGGGAGACAGCTGGACAGTATCTTTCACGCAAGCATACAACTCCTTCAAAAGCATTGAGCTTAATGGGAATTACGGTATTGCTCCGGGAACTGGTGGTGTAGCAGTATCTACTGATTATGGGGCAATGTGGGCATGGGAAGAACTGCCCGATCAGCCACCTACTTCTACTTGCGTTCAGATGCTTTCATCAACTGTTCCATCCAGTTCTGAAGCATACTTGGCAGGAAATTACGGTTTAATCTACGGCAGAAATTCTTCCGGTGAGTTGGACTTGCTGTCAAAACATGAAACACTCAGGTTTATGAGTTCCATAACTCACTTCGGCGTTGAGAATGTGTGGGCATGTGGCCTTTATGGAACATTGATGCGTTCAAGTGATGGCGGGGTTAACTGGGTTTCGCAGATATGGGATGAAGTAGAGATGTTTAGTGATATTGTCTTTTCGTCACTTTCCACCGGATACTGCGTTGGTTCAAACAATATCTATGGTGACGGAATTATCCTTAAGACATTGGATGGTGGAGTGAACTGGGAAGACATTACACCAGTTTCTTTCGATGTAGAAGAACTTGTTTCGGTGGACTTTATGGATGAGAATAACGGACTGGCTGTAGGTTCTGACGGTGAAATACTTTACACCACAGATGGTGGTGCGAACTGGACTGAGAAAACAGAATACCCTGCGATAGACTTTCAGAGGGTTAGATTCGGAGATACAGACAAAGGCTGGGCAGTGGGTTCCTCTGGTTCCATTTTATGCTTCGATTTCAACTCTGATTCATGGTCAGAACAGACAAGTCCAATGACGCAAACATTTTATGGTCTGTACCCTCTTAACAAAGACACTGTATGGGCTGTGGGCTGGAATGGTACAGTAACTAGAACAAACAACGGTGGGGAAAACTGGGAGACAATAGCTATTACAGGCAACGACTACAGCGATGTCTGGTTTGCAGATAATGGACTTGATGGGTATTTCGCAGGAAGAAATGCCTTATTCGGATCTTCCTCTAACGGTGGTTACAGTGTTTCACACTCTGACGAAGATTACATTGAGAACAGACTTTGGGCTTTATCATTCATAGATGCAGGTTACGGCTGGGGTTGCGGTGCATTCGGTGCAATACTGCGTTTGGGCGAAAACCCCTCGGGTATAGAAGATGATACTAATACTTTCATTAATCCTGTCCAAACTCAGCTTCATGTTGCCTGCAATCCTTTCACAGAGGCTTCTGTGGTTTCGTTTACTATTCCTCATCAGAGAATGGTAGTACTAAACCTTTTCGATCTTTCCGGTAGAATTATTCAGAACATCCACAGAGGAGAGCTTTCAAGAGGAGAGTATTGCTTTGTAATTGAAGGTGCAGACCTTCAACCTGGAATATATTTCATTATGCTGGAAACGGATGGAATTATTACTTCCAAACCCATAGTGAGGATTATCTGAGAGTTTACATCTGGCAATTAAATGGTTTAGCATTTTAAACTCAGCACAATCCAATAAAGGTGGGCATATAGTGTCTTCACTCGTATACTGTATTTCTCAAAGTTTCTGAATCCAAATGCTTTTTCAAACAATCATTTTCATCTCGTGAAGTTTGTGCGGTAGATCCTGTTGCATTCATGCAGGCTGTAAATAGCGAAGATCTGGGTGAAGTTGCCCAGCAGATCAAAGCAAAACTGCATAGTGTTGTTGAGAATCTCAGTTAATCCCTGAGTATTCTTTAAACATCACTCAAACCACCTCAGTCCAATTGGACAAATGGTATTCTGAATGAGTCTGCGATTTTCTGCACTTCTTCTCCATAAAGCTACCCTCCTTCTGCCTTACGGGGAGCGGGAAAGGCTTACTGTCCTCAGGAAAAGACCCAGAAGAAAGGAAAGCCGCTATGAAGCCTGTTTCTGGTATGAACAGGCTTGAGGTGGTATTCTAGATCGCTTCAAGTCTGCGGGAGTGCGAGATTTCGATTTTTCTGAGCGTGGTTCATCAGTTTTCTCTAAGCAATTGATCCATGATTGACATGTATCCTCATATGTTGAATTATCTATTTATATGGAGGCAGTCTATGTATTCACTTATCTCACTTTCGATACTTTTCTTATCTCCTGTGACATTTGCATTTTCATCAACCCAAACCGATTGGTCAGGTGGATACGGGGGTGCGGGGCCTGTACCCTTCTGGTCAAAATTCTCACATAGCATGCATTTTGCCGATTACTACAACACTCCCGGTGAAGTATCGGCCTCATGCCGGGCCAATCTTTTCCGTGACGGACTCGAGAGAATGTATTCAAGTACAGGAGATATCGACATGGACGGTGATATTGATATTGCAGGGAGATGCCAGTATGTAGATGGTTTATTCTGGCTGGAGAACTGTGACCTGGGAAACAGCTGGCAACAGCACTTCATTACGACCACAGGCAAATACGCATGGTGGCTGAAACTCTGTGATTTCGACGGCGATGGAGATGAGGATCTTCTGGCGAGTTGGGGAGAGTACAATCCCAATGCCGGTGAAATCGTGATCTTCGAGAATACCGGAGGCGTATTCTGGCCTGACTGGACTGTTGCAGAGAATGTTCCTGGAACGATGAGCGGTGATGATCCTTTTTGCTACCCTATCGATGTCGATGGAGATAATCTGATCGATATCGTAGGTGAATACTGGACCGGAGAACCTCCAGATCACACTTTGCACATTGCCTGGTGGAAGAATCCCGGATACATGACGCATAACTGGGTAGAGAATACTATCTACACCAGTGATATCTGGTGTGTTGTGGAATCAATGCATGCCGGAGATAAAGATCAGGATGGAGATGTAGATGTCGTTTTGAACGTAGAGTGTGTTCCCGAGGACAGTACCTTCTGGATAGAGCAGGGTGGGGCGAATTCCTGGATAGTCCACCCGGTTGAAGATGAGCATGTTTACATGCTGGGGTTCTTTGATTTCAACGGTGACTCCTTCCTGGACATTCTGGTAAATGAAGGGGATTACATGTACTGGTTGAATGAAACCGAACCCGATACCTGGGAATACACGCTTATAGAAGACAGTATCAAGAATTCTTCGTTAACCTGGGCCGAGGATTTTGACGGAGATGGTGACCTGGACATCTACGGCAGCGGATGGGAACTTTCCTGGTGGGAAAACATTGACGGTTCAGGCTCAGAATGGGAAAAACACCTGCTCCATCCCTACCAGTGTTATGGGAATTCCAATCTCGGTGATTTCGATCTCGACGGATATACGGATGTGGTTCTTACCGGCTGGAACGATGCTTACTGGGTCGAAACCGAACGCTACTCAAGTAGTGCCATGATAGAATCACAAATTCTGGACGTTGGTTCTTACGTTTACTGGGACAGTATTACCTGGGCTGAAGACCTTCCACCGGGAACGGAGATTTGCCTTCAGGTTAGAACGGGTGTCGACGGAACGACCGAGCCATTTATGGAAGAGTGGTCGGAGTGGATTTACGAGCCTGATGACTTGTCTAAATATGTTTCGAACTATCGACGGTACATTCAGTACACCGCTCTTCTGAAAACTTCTGATCCAGACGTTACCCCCGTTCTTCAGGAGATAGCAGTATCGTGGTTCGGGTCAGAAATCGACGAAACCGCATATCCGATGCAGTCAAGCGGTTTGATGACTATCTCTCCAAATCCTTCCACCGTTCCAATAATAGAATACAGACTTTCCGGAGCTTCACCCGTAGAGATCAAAGTATTCAACTTATTCGGCCGGGTGGTGTTCGATCATAGATCTGAACTCGTAAACTCCGGAAATCACGAAATCTTTCCTGGGGAGCTACCCCCGGGTTTGTACTTCTGCCGCATGGTCGCAGGTGGAGTAACCGACTTTAAGAGCTTCGTTGTTATAAAGTAGATTTTCCGTTAGCCTACTCTAATCCAGTACTATCGCCCGTAGAAAAGGAGTGTTGGTGTTTCTATCTACCAGGAAATAGACTCCGGGAGGTAATTCGATGAAAGCTTCTTCACCGTCAGTCATCGAAATATCGGTGACACTTCTTCCGGTTATGTCGACTACACAGACTTCAGCAGAGACTTCACAGAAAATACAAATACCACCTATGCAGGGGGAAGAAGACAGTTTGATCGAAGCTTCTTCGTATATTGGAACATTTTCGTTCTCTTCTATTTGAACCTGCCAGGAAGTTCTAACGGCGCATACTCCCGGGCTTCAGCCATCCATGGCAACGCACACCAGAGGGGTTGGAAACTGATCTGATTCCAGAAGACACAAGTCTGTCGCCGGTGAAGATGGCAGTGGTATGCTGGGTTCGGTCTGAGGGTCGGTCATGGTAAGAATAGGACAATGGAGATTTGCAGCAGTCAGGGCAACCAGCTTCCAGTTCTCGGTGTCCTGAAAAACGTCCAAAGCGACTATGTTCGAAGGAAATGCATAGGAATCTTCATAGTTACCCTGATTTCCCATGATTAGCGTTGCTTCCTCATAGCCCCATGCGATTAGCTCAGGGTATGGCCATTCTGGTTCGGAGATGTTCGGGATGTATTCAAGATTTTGAGCTATAAAATCGGCTTCTTCATTACTCCAGACTGTGATGCCTACTAACAGGTTATCAACCCAGATATCGGGTTCCCAGCCGAAATGGCTGACAGCCAGACATGGTATGGGGGAATCTGAGAGGTCCATCGTGGGGAAGTAACATGCACCGCATCCATAGATTGACTCCCCTGTATAGCCGTCTCTAACGGAAACGCTTCCGCTCATTGCGCTTCCACGGTCGATGGAGAAACCCATCTCAGACCAGCCGTTGCAATTAACATCCACATCGGTAACCTTCATCCATTCGTCCAGTGTGGAAATGGGGTATGGGTCACTCCAGACAGGTTCTCCGTTTTGGCCGTTCAAGCCGTAGAAATAGCACCAGTCGGATCCGTCATTGCCCAGAACGAGCACGATAACATCCCCCGGGTTCGGTCCGTCTGATTTTTCAATATAGGCAACTATGTGCTCCTGAGGTGAAGACCAGATAACGCTGCCATCTGCACCTGAAAACAATGTTATTGAAGGAGTCAAACCTGTCCCCGCTGCGAAATCCTGAATGCCGTCCAGATTTACATCTCCAACCGTTCTAAAGCAATCGGTGAGCCATACACCGGGAATGGTGTCGTTCTGCCAAAGAATATCTCCTGTCAACCCGTCAAGGCAGAATACACCGCTACCGTTGTACTCGGAAGCAGCAGTGAAGCAGTCCTCAGTGCCGTCACCGTTTACATCACCAGCGCACTCAACAGAGATTTGTCCTGTGGGAAGGGCAGTCCATTCAATATCCATTGGACCGAGAAAAAGAATAACAGAGAATAAAGTATTTATCACATGCTACCTCCTCTCAGCACTAATATGCTAACAATCTAATCCATAGCAAAGAGTTTCAACAATCTTGCAGAGGGTGTTTATTTCTGCACAATGTGCGCTGGAGATTTTACTGCAACAGAGCGAGTGGTTGTTCTGAAGTAGAGCCATTTACTGCATTGAAATCTGAAAGCCTCTCTTTACCATTAACAGGAGGGGCTTTCATTTTCGTAAAAGGTAAGGTTCTATTACTCTATGGTATGTATAGTCGAGGTTGGAAATAGAACGCTGTAACAGCATCGTATTTTCATGCCACAGTGCTGATTCCCACGTCTGAGAGCTTTCTTGCCCATTTAAGAAACGGGTTCCAACTAAGAATTATGAGGGATACCATGTTATCAATTAATTATGATGAAGCCCACACCCACCATTAGGCATTGTTGACTCATA
>Ga0255383_1097_pt1 | contig 14999 bp, 16 predicted proteins | sample ANMaggSSYBR01C12_FD_182100 | JGI IMG/M metagenome (GOLD analysis project Ga0255383, IMG submission 182100) | Sediment cell enrichment communities from methane seep in Santa Monica Basin, California, United Staets - ANME aggregate JGI... | ecosystem: Environmental > Aquatic > Marine > Cold seeps >...
TGAGGTGGAATAGAAATGGAAAAATATGTTAAAATCGAAGTCAAGGAAATGCCGGAACTGAACGTGGCTTATATCCAGCATATCGGCCCTTATAAGGGGGACACGAAACTCTTTGCAGGGCTCTTTGGAAAACTGATGGGATGGGCGGGTCCCAGGGGGCTGCTGACCTCTCCCGAAACAATGGTCTGTCCGTCTACTACGATGACCCGAAAACAACAGAAGAGGATAAATCCAGTATGAGTGCCTGCGTCACTGTTCCTGAAGATACCGAGGTTGAAGGGGAAATCGGGAAAATGACAGTGCCCGGGGGCATGTATGCTATTGGCAGATTTGAACTTGACCCTGATGAATATGAAGAGGCATGGAACATGGTCTATAGCGACTGGCTCCCCGAAAGTAGGTACCAGTCCGATGACCGTCCCAGCTTTGAGATTTACCGGAACGACCCCAATGAGCACCCTGAGAACAAGCATATCGTTGACATTTGCATTCCGGTAAAGCCACTTTAGGACCAGGGATACGGGTCGAAAGAGTGAAAAGAGTTGAAAGGGCAAAGTTGCCAAGTTAGAGACTCTATTCTTTTTTATTTTTTAGATACAAATGTAAAGAACAGAAATACAGTAGATGGGAAGCAAAAAAATTCGATTCGCTGGGTGGTGATGTTGTGACTAATCCACCCCTCGGCTTCCATTCCAAGTCCCCGCTGCCCCCATTCCCCTCCTCGCCAAAAGCCCTTGAAAACACCTTGGAAAAATCAAAAATCCCGAACTCCATGGCCTCGCCCAACTCCTGCATCAACTCCAGCCCCTTTTCTGAGGATAGGATACAAAACGGGCAGTTGGTCAGCGCTCTTACGCACCATCTTACTTTGCTATTTCTATCCTGTGTGTGTAATGATTGTGAAGGATCTGCGGGTAAGGAGCTTAAAATCCGGCTGCTGGTGCATCGGGCTGTGGATGCTGCGGGATGGGTGTAGAGATTGTGAGAAGTTTGGTAGAGGGGATATTACTTTCACCACACTTTTGCCATTCATTTTTATTTTACAGCCTCATCAACAATTCAGTATGTCAAAGGAATTGAGACATGACAGGCACACAGTATCGCTGCTTACGGACCACATGGTGTTTTCTCCAAAGTACAGGGGCAAGGTGCTGGTAGGCGATGTGGCCATGTTAGCTGAGGCAATTATCAGGAAGACCTGTAAGGAACTTGATATTAAGATTATTGATATGTCAGTAAGTAGTGATCACATCCATCTTTTTATTCAATATCCTCCAAAGTATTCCGTAAGTTTTATTGCTAAGAGACTCAAAGGTAGAACCAGTAGGATATTGCGGCAGGAATTCCCTGAACTGAAAAAATGGTGTAAAAAAAGTCTCTGGGCTCCAAGTTGCTATCATGGAAGTGTTGGGCATGGCTGGGAAGTTGTTGAGAATTATATCGCCGGACAAGATAAAAAATCGTGATGCGGAGTATTATAAACAGGCCCTGGACTTAAGTCCGGGGTATAGGTGACTGCGAGATGGGAGATTCATGCTCGGATTATCAAAAATCCAGATTTAGAAATAGGTGTTGATAAATAATTAGAAATCAAAAAGAATAAATATGAATTTTTAGTAATTCATTTAAAATATTATGAAATTAACCACTTATTCAATAATAGGATTTGTTCATGACTAATGATGAAAAAAATATGTTTTGTTATAGCTCCTATTGGTAATGAAGGAAGTGAAACACGCCATAGATCTAGATCAGATGTTGAATCATATCATTACGCCAGCAGTAAATGAATATGGATATGAGGCAATTCGGGAAGATAAAATTTCTGAACCAGCCATTATTACATCACAAGTAATACAACATATCATAGAAGATTCACTTGTAATTGCTGATTTGACCAGAAGAAATCCTATTGTTTTTTATGAACTTGTAATTTTGATTAAAAAAGTTTTAATTTTGGATACAAAGTATTTCAAGTAATTAAAATAAATTTGCGGTGTTGTTGTTATGTCTGAGGAAACTGAAGAAGAAAATAAAGGTTCTTCTGACCAATTAGATCCAGAGACAGAAAAACTATTGGTAGAAGATTTTACCAAATTTGAACAAATCTTAAGTAATAATTCTGAAATTGAGCATTGGATTCATGAAATTCTAAATTTTCATCTTAAAGGAAGCATTGATAATAAAACATATTCAATAGTAAGTTATAGTTTGAGGCAGATATTGGGAGAAAATGCATCTCGATTTATAGTCAATTACCTCGCTAATCCTTCCATTTTTGAAATTCCTAATAAAATATTTGATAATGGCAATTTTAATAAAGTTTTGCCGACTTTGCAATATCTGTCTGCTATTTATGGTTATGATATGGTGTTAGCATCAGAAAAGGCTGGAAAACTCCAAGATGATTTAAAAATGTTCAATGCTAACGCAAATTATAACACTTCAAAGAATGAATGGTTTATTGATATAGATCTCAGAACATATAAAGAGCATACTTTTTCTTTTAAGATTACACCACGAAAAGCTGCTAAGATTATTGAAATTTTATCAGATAAAATTCAAAATATTAATAATACTGATATTGAAATCGTCGGAGAAAGTGAATTAATTAAAAAGGATATTCTAAAAAAATACATTTCATCCATCATTAATAATTCAGACACGGTTATGAGTAATGTACACCAAAAAAATTCGGAATCATCTAGTAATGATGTTTGGAAATCAGGACGACTTGCCGAAAGAGTATTAAAAAAAGATCATGATGATATTGGATATTCATAAAAACACTAGAAGTGAATACAACACTAGTAAAATAACACTTATTCCGAATTCAATTACTGCATAATTAAGTTCATTTGCTTTATTATTACAAACTTTACATAATGACCTCTCAGATTCAGCAATTGTACTAATTAATCCTCTTATTTGATTTTCTTTATTTTCATTCTTGAAATCTTCTATTAAATATTTTATTGATATCACTTCAGATTTTCTAGTTCTTAATACTAATATACAAAGAAAAATTGTTGTAAAAAATGATACAGCTGTGAGTATTAATAATATTTTCTGAAAACCTCCCATGTTATCATATTTAGGTATTAATGTTATTAGTACTCCTGTAATTGTTATTATTGCAATTGCTTTTGTGTCAATATCTCTAAATCGATTGTTTTCACTATCCAATTTTTTCCATGCAATTTCAATTAATGTACCTTCAAATTCGTCCATAGATTTACTTCAATTGTTTATGATATAAATTTTGTTATAAAAAATTGTAAATATTATAGTGGAATTTTATTAATAAAATGTAATGAAAAATTTATATGATCTTATTTTCTTTCCGGCAAAGGTGACTTGCTACTTTAAGCATATGAATTTATCGTTATTGTGTTTGACGTATCCACTTCAAATCTAAGGGTAACTGACTCCTTTTTTAAATCGAAAACCTGCTAAGGCACTTGATTTAGATGATCCGAATATGCATTTTACCCTGCTTTTTGAAGTGGATACTGTTTGACATATAATGGATAGTAAAAGAGGGAGATTCGATGAGAAATCTGACAGTAAGTTTATTTCCAATGAGTTCTGTGTACGGTTCACGATAGAAAAACTGAAACTAAAAAAATAATAATTCTACATTGGTGATCGGTTAAGCCCTCCATATATCCATTAATCTCTTCCGATTAACATTGGGATCAAGCGCTTGACTTTGAAAAAGTTCAAATATATCCATAGGTTCTGTATCAATTCCTGCATAATTGAGAATGTCACCCAAAAGCTCCCGTGATTTTTCTGAGAATATCGTCGCCCATCTTAAGTGAGTATATCTTGGTGCCTTTTCTAAATTAGCCGAATAAACCAGTCGATATACACGTCTTGATACTATTAACGTTAATATGCCCACCCACAATAGAGCTTCTACCGCATGTGGATTTGATGTTGTTAGTTTATCAATCCCATATCTACTCTTAAGTTCTTTAAAAATCAGTTCTATTTCCCATCTTGCCGAATATAACACTGCTATATCCTCAGCATCAAGTCGATTAGCAGGAATATTTGTGATATATACATGATATTTTTTATCTTCTATATTATAAATCGCAATCAATCGGAAGCGTTTAACATCTTTACTTTGCTTTCCATTATATTTTCTACGTTTGAACACGATTTCTACTTCAACATCAATAACTTGCCTCTTGAGTTTATCTAAAATCTCTTTTAGTCTCATTCCTTCAATATTTATAGAACGTCCACGGCATACACTGTTAGTTTTTATAATTAGTGGATTAACTCCATTTTTCAGCCTGCTTATAAAGAACCCACCATTTTCATCAATACGAGCGAATGTATTGTGCTTATAAAATCCAAGGTCTATTAGCAATATACGATCCTTCACCCATTGGCCTATTCGAAGTGTTTTTACTTCACTGGTGCGCTCTCCATATAATGCTATTCTTTTTGGCCCATCAGCTATAGCACTAATAAGAAGACTGATCTTAACACCAGCGGCTACCTTTCTTGTTCTTGCAGCTGGCCATTTATCAGCCAATTTTTTATTTAATCGAATGATTGTGCTGTCCTGAGTTAAGAGGTCTTCGAAACTGGCCAGTTTATCTTTCAATTTTAGATTAGGTGTTTGCATAATGTTTTCCATGCCATGTAAGACACATGCATGAACAAATTTCACAAGTTCAGGTGTAAAACGATCTTGAAAACTGCTTCTACTGAGTTTGATTTTAGCGTTATTTTCATAAAGACGTTGCAAATTTGCAAATGATCTATCGTGTTGTACTCCAAACCCAAAAGTTAGTGTCCAAAACATCACTAAAGGATTTATTATTCGATTTCGTATGATGAAACCAGTTTCTTTAGCGGTTTTTTCAAGGAATTCAGCAGAAAAAATGGTATTGAGCTCTTCTTCTATTACTTTTGGTTTTTCTGATTGATTTCTCTTTTTCGACATTCAGACCCCTCCGAATGAAGGAGATATTTATATAAATATATTTAACTTGTTGCAAATAACTCTTAATCAAACTGGGGAAATTGATATATTAAAAAACAGAAGCAGTAAGCATTTCAGATTCCTTAACCGATCACGCATGAATAATTCTATAACTTGCGCCTGAATTGTTAAATATAAATCAAATAATCCAAGACCAATATATTTTTTGAGCATCCCCCAGATGCCTCCTGCTTCCAGCAGGAGGTCGTTGACGATTTCATACAACCCGCTTCCATTCAATTCCCACAGCAGCAGCAGCAAACCCCAGAGGGCGGGACTTAGAACACCCCCTACCATACTCAAACCTTTTATTTAATTCTCCACATACATTACTACAGTAATTCAAATGCCATCTGACAAAATCATATTCGGGATAGATATCACAAAAGGCTCACCAGGGGCAAAGCAGGCACCAAGGTACGCAGTGGCCATATCCTCCAGCGGTCGTATGGAACATCACCGGATGGTCAGCCTGCACAAGCTCATACGAATGATACGCCAGCAGCGACCCGCCATACTGGCAGTGGATAACATACATGAACTCACACACAGCAGGCGGGACCTGATATCCTTTATGAGAAAACTCCCTCAAGGTACCAGGCTGGTGCAGGTAACAGGGGGAGAACACTTAGAACCACTGGTAGGCCTGGCACGCACCAGGGGTATAACCTTTGACAGATTTGACCCCATCCAGGAAGCCCAGGCCTGCGCCGCTCTTGCCGCTATGGACGTAGGTGCTGAAGTATCCGTATTTGAAGATAAGACCTACATCAAGGTCAGCAGGGCACGCTCACTCGGACGGGGCGGGTGGAGCCAGAACCGCTACCGCAGGAAAGTACATGGTAATGTCAGGCAAAAGACACGCGAGATCGAAGATACACTCAGGGCACTGAACCGCGAGAAAGGGGTCAACTACACATCCAGCATCGTAAAAGGGTACGGTGGATACACCAGGGGCGAGTTCCTGATAGACGTTCCACGAGGTGATGTACCCATCTCCTCTGTTAAATGCGGCGATGTCCAGGTCAAGGTACAGGAAGTGGAACGCGACGCCATTCGGTTCAAGTCCCTGGAAGAGCAGAAGCGCAAATACATGATCGCAGGAGTTGATCCCGGCACCACCACAGGCCTGGCACTGCTCGACCTGCAGGGTAGGCTTGTTAAACTGCACAGCGGTAGGGGCATGTCAGTACCCGATATCATTGAAATGATCACGCATGAGGGCAGGCCGCTGGTAATTACCACAGATGTCAAACCCATTCCCGGTACTGTGGAGAAGATAAGGCGCTCATTTAGTGCCATTTCCGGAGAACCGGATGAGTCACTTACCCTGGAAGATAAGATCAACCTTGCAAAGCCTTACGGATACAATAATGACCATGAGCGGGATGCACTGGGCGCAGCAGCCAGTTTCTACCGCCATAACAAGAACAAGTTCGACCAGATAAAAAAACGGGTCCCGCCCGGATTGGATACTGACGAGGCCATAGCCCGGGTTATGAGGGGGGAGACCATTGACAGTGCCGTTGCATCCCTTTTGGGCAGGGATGTGAAAGAAGAGCAAAAGGTGGAAGCAAAGCCAATTGAGAAACCTGATAAACGGGTAGACGAACTGACAGGAACGATAAAAAGGCAGCAGGATACCATAGAAAGCCTGAGGACGTACCTGGAAGAACTGCAAACTGAGATCAAGAAGAAGAACCGCATCATTGAAAGCCGTGATGAAAATATCAGGAGTCTTAAGGCCGGGACTTATTCACGAATACGTAAGTACAAAGAACTGCGCATCCGTGAGAACAGGATACGCCAGCTTAAATCAGCAGTTAAGGAAAAGGAGTGCACGATCGAGGAGCTTAAGTTGCAGGTGGAAGAACTAAAACGGGTGCGTTCACTTGAGATCAGCGGCCGCACAACTCCTGTCAAAGTAGTAGTGGGATTTACCAGGGAGGCAATTGCTACTACTGCAAAACAGTACGGCATCAATCCAGGCGATGTGCTGTTCTTCAAAGATGCCAGCGGCGGCGGACCTGCCGGTGTGGACATTCTGGTCGACCTCCAGGTAAGGGCAGTAATCTTCAGGGGTGAACCCGCACATAATGCTGTGGAAGAGTTCTATAAAAGGGAATTGCCATTCTTCAGCGTGAACTCATTGCCTGTGCAGTACGTAGACGATTTCGGTGTAGTGGACCCGGAAGAATTAAACGCTTTGGAGAAACGTTTCACAGAAGAACTGACTTCAAAGAAGAAAAAAGAGAAGGAACATCTGCTGGATAAACTTGTAGAAGAATATAAAAGCGAACGCCGCAAGGGAAAAATATAATCCCTTAGTATTATTCTTTACAAGGGGGGGATTCGTCCTAAAACGAACAATATATATATGTATAATTATTTTATTACTTTACAATAAAATGTTGCCAAAAAACAATATAACTATTATTTTTTCCACTGAAAACGGGATAGTGGCACTGGACAGTCCGGTCAAACTCAAGATACTTGAATTGATCCAGGGCCGGTCCAGGTCTTTTGAAGAAGTTGTAAACGAGTGCTGTAAAGCTAAATCTACAATCTCGGTACATCTGAAAGACCTGGTTATGCAGAATATCATATTGGAACAAAAAGACCCATCTGATAAGAGAAAGAAGTACTATTCCTTAAACTCCCAGTTCATAGCATATTCCCAGACACCGATGCAGAATTGCTACAATCGAATAATTGACAAGTTGATGGATACAGTCGAATCTGGCAACTCGGAAATGGAATTTTTCAGGACTTTATGCCACACTATCAGGTACGGCCTGGAAGCCTATGGAATGAACCCAAAACCGGTTTTCAAGAAGATAGGTAACGATGTTGGAAAGAAAATGGGTAGATTTTTTGGTTCCGGCTCCATTGAGGAACTATTAACAGAACTGGCAGGATTCTGGCAATTACACGGTCTTGGTGAGATCGAGATCTACAACCTTGATCCGCTGACCCTGGTTGTATATGACTGTTTTGACTGTTCGGATATGCCGGATGTGGGGCGGACCCTGTGTGCACTGGTTGAAGGAATTATTGAGGGTATCTTCGAAGCAAGCCTTAAACTGCAGGCCAGAGCAAAAGAAGTGGAATGTTTCGGTACGGGCCACAACCACTGCAAATTTGAAATTCGCATCCTGGATTGAAAACCTGTACTAAACGTATTGAAATACTGTGCGTACTGAAATACTGAATGTACTAAACATACCGCTGCTTGTTATATTCCTTCAGTTCAGCCCAGTGCTCATTAATAAGAGCCTGAAGCCGGTCTACACCATCCGGGGGCAGCGTCCGGTAGCGTCCCTGCATTTTCAGGAATTCATCAATTGGCTTAAGTTCACTGAAATCCTTGTTGAGGTTAAGCATCCCGTGCTCTATCTCATACAGGGGCCACATGCCGCAGCGCACGGCAAGCTTAGAAATTTTTATCGTCAACCTGGGGTCGTAGTTCCACCCGGCAGTACATGCCCCCAATAGTTCAATATATGAAAAACCATCCCTCTCTTTTGCCCTGCTCAGTTTATTCAGGAAATCCACTGGATAGGCCAGGGATGCAGTGGCTGCATATACCCTGTGGGCACCCATGATCTTTAGCATGTCCTTGTTGACAATATTGGTCCCGGTGGGATTTTCCTTCCCCCTTGGCGTGGTTTTGGTCTCACTGCCGTAAGGTGTTGCCGTTGACCACTGGAAACCTGTATTGCCATATGACTGGTTGTTGTAGCAGATGTAGATGATGCGCTCGTTCTTGGCCGCTGCTGCTGACAGGGAGGCAAAGCCGATATCATAGGTGGCCCCGTCCCCTGCATACACCACTACATTCATATCCTCGTTCCCCAGGTTGTCCAGGCCGTGCCTGGCCCCGGCCGCGGTTGATGCCGCATTCTCAATGGCATTATGTATCCAGCTTGCCTTTAACGGTGTGTTGGGATACAGGGGCAGCAAGGTCATGCACCCGGCAGAATTTATAATAATGGTGTCAGGCCCAAGTACTTTTAATGCAAGTTTCAATCCAAGGGATGGGCCGCAGCCCGCACATGCAGATGACCCGCCTGTGAAATAATCTTGTTCCGGTATATCCTTTAGACTCTTGAACTCCTGCATCAGATCTCCTCCAGATCGTTCCATTCCATCCTGGGACGCCCCGCCGCCAGGTCATCCATGAGTTTATTGGTGATCTCCTTTACCTTACTCTCTGTCTGCGGATTTCCCCCCAATCCCACCACAAAACCGGACACAATGGGTCGTTTGTCCAGATTAAACAGCGTTTCAATTATTTCCGGGAACATGATACCGCCCTTGCCCGGTGCTACGTTGCGGTCGACCACTGCTATTGCCTTTGCATCTTTCAATGCCCTGGCCACTGCTTCATTGGGCCACGGGCGTATAATCCTGAGTCTTAACAATCCTACCTTGATACCTTCATCCCTCATCTCCAGAATGGCAGCCTTTGCCGTGGTACTCATGGAACCCTGGGTCACAAGCACCAGCTCGGCATCTTCCAGCATAAATTCATCCACCAGATGGTACCTCCTGCCGAAAATCTTCTCAAAATCATCCTGTACCTCTTCAATGACCGTGAGGGCATTGCGGGATGCCACATGATTCTGCGCCCGGAAAATCGAGTACTCATCCAGCACCGGTGGACCCACAGTGACAGGCCTGTTCTTTGCTATCGTATGGGCCGGATCATATCCTGGCAGGAATTCCTCCACCTGTTCAGGGGAAGGTATGATGATGGGCTCGTCAGTGAATGACAGCACATATCCGTCCATATTGACCATGGCTGGCAGCAGCACCCGCGGGTCCTCAGCAATGCGGTATGCCTGCAGCACCATATCCAGCACTTCCTGGTTGTTCTCTGCATGGAACATGAGCCAGCCGCTATCCCTCTGGTCAAGGAAATCGTTGTGGTCTGACCACAGGGTGACCGGTGCAGACAGGCCCCTTGAAATGGTTGCCATCACAATAGGAAGGCGCATCCCGGCCGCAATGTACAACACCTCATGCATCAGTAACAGCCCCTGGGACGAAGTCGCAGTAAATACCCGACTTCCCACAGCTGCCGCACCCACAGCTGCACTCATGACCGAATGCTCTGATTCCATCCTGTCAAAATAAGTTCCGGGTAGTTCTCCGTCCGCACTCCACCGGGCCAGGGTCTCGATACACTCGGTCTGGGGCGTGATAGGGAAATTTGGGATATATAGTCAAGGGCATAACATTTCTAACTTATAATGATTATCAAGCAATTTTTCAATCCACCTTTTTGCAAAACTGATTTGCGATGAGTATAGAGGCTGTCCAACAATCACTGTCAGTAAGAAATCTCTTGCTTCCTTTTCGATTAAAAGCCCTAATCCATCTTCTTTTGTTCAGATTTTGGTAATGTCCTACTATCGTGGCTTTTACCTAATAATCGTTATGTAATAGGGCAATTTACAGAATTCTGGCATAATACTTGAAATCAATATCAGTAACGGACTTGAATGAGAATAACAAAGTTCAGGTCACGCAATTTAGGACATGACCAGATTTTGAATTACTGGACAGCTTCTATAAACATAAAAATGGACGATTGTTAGCAGGTGCCATTGTTGTATTTCATCCATTTTCGAAAAGCATGGGCTTTAATCCACATCTTCATGTCCTTGTAACCGAAGGTGGATTCGACAAAAATAACAAATTCATCCTTGAAAAATTCATTCCCTTCAGAGCGATGAGAAAAACATGGCAATATAAGGTGCTTACAAATTTCAAAGCTGCATTTCAAGGGAATCTAGAATTTTCTATGCTTGCTAATCACCTTTTCAAAAAGTCTCCGGAAGGATTTTATGTGCATCTTCCAGAAAAATCGAGAATTACAAATAAACGAAAGATAGCGCGATATGTAGCCAGACATATAAGACATCCTGTGGTCTCTAATACAAGGCTATACCGATATGACGGTAAATCAGTAATTTTCTGGTATAAGAATCATGAGGATAAGAGACTTTTTGTGACAATGAAAGTGGAGGAATTCATTACAGCATTGATTCAGCATATTCCTGATAGGAATTTCAAAATGATATGTTATTCTGGTGCATATGGGCGAAGAATCAAAATGCGATATTCTGGGTATCTACAGAGAAGTTTAAACCAACTGACATTTGCTGACTTTTCCAAAAAAAGAAATACGTGGGCACCAATATGTCAAAATTGCGGGGAGAAAATGAGTTTTGAATATTATGAAAAGGGGCCACCTGAAGAAAAAGTAAGTTTTGGAAGTAAATTACCTGACTGGAAACGTCCCATGCTTAGCCATTCCTACAATTAATTTGCACCCGAAGGGTGCTTTCTTGTTTCATTGGATTGTTTCCATTTGAGTAATTTTTTTAATACTTTGCATAATAGAGTTTCTTAAGTCCTCTATCACTGACTTTTCTTCGACTAGATTATTTTCTTTTGCTAAATTAAGAACATAATTTATAATATTATCTTCTAATGGGGGAAGTTTGTTTTCCAACATCCCAAGTTCATATCTTTCATTTACAGATGCGATACTCGAAATTATATGAGTATTATCTATTTTGCATTTTACTTCTAGTTTTTTCCATGTCTCCTTAGAAATTGTGTCAATAAACTGCTCTTGTTGTATACTTCTATCTAGCTTTTTATAGATCCCTGATTTTACACCTATTGAAACCATTGTGTAAATAATCTTTTTAGATAATTCTTGCATTTTTTTATTAGAAACTAAGTCTCCTAACGTAAGACTCCGAATTTTCCCTTCATCAGTTAAGATTAAACTGAGTTGGACTCCGTTAGCAGAAAGACTCATAGTAGCTTTATCAAATTCAATCCTTCTGACTTCTACTCCCTCCATTTCAAATACTGGATAATCAAACTTCTTAAATAAAGTTATAACTCTATCTCTGGATACTTTGGACCCACCAGCTATAATAATACTCGCTTTAGTACCTGGTTTAAAAACAATCTCATCACCGCTTTTCATTCTAACTCCGCTCTGAAGAGTAGTAGCACGAATAAAATTTCCTTTTATTTCTTCTACGATATCTTCTTCAAGAGATTCGAAAATCTTTCTAAATTTCATTATAACTTCATCATAATATATCCCGTTACTTAGCATTACAAACCGTGGAATATATTTATTAATATCACTTACTGAATTAATATACCCAGATTCTAAAATATTGTAAATCATATCAAAAACTTCATCTACCACCAACATTAAACGGTGATTTGGTGGAGAAAATAAGATCACCTCTGGTATTTTCCCATGAAGAGCAAGTGTGGTAATATTGTTGGTATAATTTTCTTCCGTCAAAATGATTTCTCTTATTTCACCATCTGAGTCTATTTTTAACTTTTTCCCTATACCATAATGTGTTTTGCCTGATTCAATAAATGTATCTACTCCTTGCAAATAACTCGAAAATGCAATACTGAGCGCACCTATTGGCATAATACCCATTCTATTTTTCCTTAGGAAAATATCATGTTTTAATGCAACTATTGTACATTTAAATGCACTATTCCAAATATTTAAAGTCACCTTCTCACCACATTTATATTTGTTCATAATAAAGTAAATTAAAAAATAATTACTCAAGTTTTTACTCCAGTTTTTCTTTATTATAGAGACTTTTCATTATTCCCGAATTTCTACTTAAACGTTTCGCAAGCTACATAAATAAGTATGATATTTCCAGAATAAATTTAAAAGTCTCTAGCTGCACTGCCCGGCTCTCTGATGATTGGGATACCTTCAATCCATTTATGAGGTATCTCCTCCTCCCTCACTTTGCCACCTCATAGCATTTTCTAACTGCGGTTTTATTTGCTTCGATCAGCTCTTTGGGATACTTGTAAAGCTCTTCTTCAATGGCCCAGTTCAGTGCATCGATTGAAATGATGTGCGTGAGCTTTGCAAGTGGCCCCAGCATTGTTGTATTAAATATCGGTTTGCCGATGGTATCAAGGGCAATACTTGTGGCATCCACATTTTTTACATCGGCAGGCGTGTCAATAGCAGGTTCATGTTCCGAGTTCACCAGCAGCACACCGTTCTCAGACAGCCCGTCTGCCACATTGACCAGGTCAAGCAATGTCCTGTCAAGTACCAGGACCACATCAGGGTCGTCCACATACCCCCGCTCCAGTATGGGGTCATCGTTTATCCTGACAAAACTCATTACAGGTGCACCGCGCCGTTCTGCACCGTAGAATGCAAAATCCTGGACCTGTTTGCCCATTTTAAAAGCAGCCAGCCCTACCATCTTGGCAGCTTTTTTTGCTCCCTGGCCACCCCTGCCGTGTATGCGAATCTTATACATCCGGTAAATAATGGTAATTGTTACATTATAATATTATCTGTACTGAATAATGGGACTGCACAAGAATACAAAATAAGGATACTAAAATGAGTTGGGCAAAATTAGAGAAAGACTGAATAGTTTTAAAAAATTTAAAAAGGAATTAAACGTACCCTACCGGGTACGTCTTATTGAATATTTACACTTACATCATTGGGGGCATTCCGCCCATACCGGGTGGCATTCCGCCGCCCATATCCGGTGGCATCTCGCCTCCACCGCCTGTGGATGCAATAACATCATCGATCCTCAGTATCATGACTGCCGATTCGGTAGCGCTGTTTATTGCCTGGGTCTTTACCCTTAAAGGCTCAACAACACCCTTATCCATCATGTCGATGACATCACCGGTATATACGTCCAGACCTGCATTCTTGTTACCTTTTTCATGCTGGGACTTCAGTTCCACCATCATATCGATAGGGTCCAGTCCGGCATTTTCTGCAAGAGTACGTGGAATGACTTCCAGTGCGTTTGCGAATTGAGTTACTGCCAGTTGTTCCCTGCCTTTTAATGTAGCAGCATACTCACTCAGCCTAAGGGACAGTTCTACTTCAGGACTGCCGCCGCCTGCGACCAGTTTCTCATCTTCGATGGTAACACCGACCACACGCAGCGCATCTTCAAGTGCGCGTTCCAGACTGTCCACAACATGTTCTGTACCGCCGCGGATTACAATGCTTACTGCCTTGGGGTTCTTGCAACCGGTGATGAAAAGCATGCTATCGCCGCCTGTCTTCTTCTCTTCTGCTATCCCTGCATGTCCCAGGTCTGATTCAGAGATCTCATCAATATTAGTGACCACAACACCGCCTGATGCCCTGGATAATTTCTCCATGTCACTCTTCTTGACACGCCTTACAGCCAGTATCCCCGCCTTGGACATATAGTGCTGTGCCATATCATCAATACCTTTCTGGCAGATCACTACGTTGGCGCCGGAATTAATGATCTTATCCACCATGTTCTTGAGCATTTTTTCTTCCTGGTCCAGGAACAACTGGAGCTGGTCAGGAGATGTGATATTGATCTCTGCATCCACTTCGGTCTTCTTGAACTCTACAGGTTCACTGATCATGGCTATCTTTGCATCTTTCACCACTTTAGGCATATTGGGATGCACACGCTCTTTATCAATGACCATGCCCTCGATCAGTTCCGAGTCAGTAATGCTGCCGCCGACCTTTTTCTCGACCTTGATGTTATCAATATCAACTACTTTCTTGCCGCCCTCTACCTCGACAATGGATTTTACTGCCTTGACCACAAGTTTTGACAATTTATCCTTGGAGCTCTCAGCGCCTTTACCCGTCATCGCAGTTTCAGAGATCTTCAATAGCAGGTCTTCATCGTCCTCTGTTACTGTTCTCTCAATGGTTTTCAGTATTTCAGATGCCTTGTCGGCTGCCAGTCTGTATCCACTGGCAATTATGGTGGAATGTACATTCTGGTCCAGCAGGTCCTCTGCTACCTTAAGGAGTTCTCCAGCCAGTACAGCGGCAGTTGTTGTGCCGTCGCCCACTTCATCATCCTGGGTCTTGGCCACTTCTACTACCATCTTGGCTGCCGGGTGCTCTATATCCATTTCTCTTAAGATCGTA
>Ga0255383_1104_pt1 | contig 14679 bp, 11 predicted proteins | sample ANMaggSSYBR01C12_FD_182100 | JGI IMG/M metagenome (GOLD analysis project Ga0255383, IMG submission 182100) | Sediment cell enrichment communities from methane seep in Santa Monica Basin, California, United Staets - ANME aggregate JGI... | ecosystem: Environmental > Aquatic > Marine > Cold seeps >...
TACGGCCTGGTTTAGTATGCCGAATGAGTTCAGCCCCGCAATAAACGATGCAAAAAAAACACTTTCAGCTACAAGTGCTCTTTTCTCTACATTTTCCTGGAATTTTTTCTCTACAGACATTGTCACTCCTTTTCACTGCTTCACAATTTTCCCGAGTATCTCTATATGTTATTTCAAGAAACCTTTAATAACAATTAAAACTACATTGTATCACCGGTATAGGAACTTCCAATTTTGTTATCAACCAAAACTGTGGAAGCTGATCTCACTCCAAAAGCAATACCACCCTGAGCATCACTGTGACAAGCCTGATTCAACCATAAGCTCCTAGTCTAAAGAAAAAATACCAAGGGCAATCCCCCCTGTCAATGCGGCGAATAGTTAGCAAGCTCTAAGAACAAAAAGCAATTCTTCCTGACAGCGCGCTATTGCTTTCCTCTTTAGAGAGCCCTCAAGTAACCACAGCATCGCACATACACACCCCCAAGAAAAGCTGTACTTGACTTGATACTGCAAACTGCTGTAGAAAACACCGGGAGGTATTCGGTGAAAATCAAAATTGCCACCTGGAATGTTAACTCTGTGCGGGCAAGAATGACTGTTATTGCCAGCTGGATTGAAAAAGAAAAACCGGACATTCTATGCCTGCAGGAATTAAAGGCAACAGAAGAACAGTTTCCCCGGCAGGAACTCTGCGATCTCGGCTACCACTCTGCTGTGAATGGACAGGTACGATGGAATGGAGTCGCAATAGTTTCCCTTGCCCCTCTTGCAGATGTTGAAACCGATCTGAAGGGTTTTCTGCCTGAGCAGAAAAGAATGATATCCGGCTCCGTCCACGGTATCAGACTGATAAATGTGTATGTACCCAACGGTAGAGATATTGACCATCCCGGATTTCAGGAGAAACTCCGGTACTTTGAGGTACTCAGGGAATACGCTCTGGCTTCACCTGGTCCAACTGTTATACTGGGAGATTTTAATGTAGCTCCCGGTCCTGTGGACACGCACTCCCCCGAGGAGCAGGATGGTATGATCTGCTACCATCCTCTTGAGAGAGAACAGATCAGCCAGTTTTTTTCAGCGGGCTTCACCGATGTTTTCAGAAGGTTTTACCCGGAAGGCAAAGCTTACAGCTGGTGGGATTACCGGGCAGGCTCGTTCAGACGGAAAAGAGGTATGAGGCTTGACCTTGTACTCGCCAATCGTGAAGCTGATGAAATAATAACAAATTGCTTTATTGACATGGAACCAAGAGGCTGGGAGAGGCCTTCAGATCACACACCGGTTGTTTTTGAAATGGCAGTTTCGGAATAAATGAGAGTCCAGGATTGTATCAGGATTACAGGCGTTTACCGAAAGGAATAAAATGAAAAATGTGCTACTGGCAGTGCTTATTCTGAGCGCGATTGCATACAGCGAGGCAGAGCGTGAGCTTGCGCATATTCAGGTTCATGAATGGGGTGTACTCACCTGGAGCGCGGATGACCCCGTTTTCTCGGCTGCGCCGGGAACACCTTCCCAGGAATCCTTCCCGCCAACTTATTCAACCCACGGTGAAGGTGGAATGTTACTCAGAGCTCCTGTTCTCTACTTCCACGGTCCTGCATTCTCCGGAACAGTCACCGTAAAGACAAACAACGGATCTATTTTCGACATCTATCCCTCTGTGTCAGATGAAGACAGTCATTACAATCACTGCACCTGGAGAGTTGATTTCAGCCACTCCGATATTGAGGAATACCCCGACTTTCAAGGAATGGCTCCAGGCGAGTGGAACTATAACCTGTGGCGAGAGGTTTATGCTCTCAGTATAAGCCGCACTGACGGCTGGAATGATAAATTTCTTTACTATGAGACCGCACCGGAAACCACCGATTTCCTGCCTTACACACCTGGCATGGAATCTCTTTGTGAAGAATACATGGATGTTGAAGCGCTGTTGATAAAAGAGCGCAGTGACGGTGTTTTCTACTCGCACTGCACCCTCCGCGATATTGTCTACGGCGGAGACATGGAATACACTGACATCAGCCCCGATGACATACTCGGAGTTCTCTACAACTGGTCCGTAGATTTGATCGAAATTGACGAAGTTGACGCACTCTGGAACACCTGGTCTGCCTGGGTACTCCGCGACCACATGAACGAACCTGCGTACGGCAATGGCCTTGTAATGTACATGATTCCAGCAGAACTAACTGAAAAACTCAGTACCATATCAGTTATCCCGGATGGCCCCAGATATCCTGTTGATGTTTTACGCTACCTTATCGTGGCAATGCCTTTGTAAAGGAGGAGTTCAATGTTTCCACTTCTGCTGCCTCTCATTACAGACACAATTATCGCCCCGCCACAGGACTTCGAGGATCTTTTCGTTAACGAATGGGGAGTTGTTGTGTTCACTTCAGCGGGAACAACACTTACCGGCGCTCCAGACGAAAGAGGAAATGTTTACTACGGCAGGGAAGTCTTTGGACCTCTGATCGTGGATGCTCCGGTGATCTGGATCCACGGGGCTTCCTTCGAAGAGGCTACACTCACTGTAAAAGCTGCTCAAGGCTGGCTTACAACTCTTTTCCCCGAACCGGATACTACACTTGGAGATGACATGCCTGTCGTCGCTTCCTGGAACATTACCGCACCTCCCCCGCCGGCAAGAAGCGAAAGACCGGAACTGATCATTCCGCCTGACACTCCCTTCGGCTGGGCAATGAACTTCTGGAGGGCGGTTCCCAGTCTGGACCTTTTCTCCACCAGCACCGGTGAGTACATGGCCAATTTCCTGTACTATGAAGCTGGTATTCCCTTCTGGGAAGCACCGGATGGCATCTATGAAGCGGAAATTCTTGCAGGATACTATGCCACGGAAGGCCTGGTCATCACAACGGGCAGCAAGCCGACAGTTGAAAGAATCCAGCTTGTACCCCTTCCCCACGGAGCAGGTTCACCTGTTCATACGGCAGGTCACCTCCTCGACCATGAGATATGCGATATCATATGCGGGTGGGCAGCGGGTAATCTGAAATCGGAGGAAATCACAGCCCTCTGGCAGACCTGGGAACCGTTTTTCATGACTCAGGGCATAGACGGAATAAATGATGAGATTATGGCTGACAGAGAGGGGCTTGAGCAGAGGTGGATACTCTTCCCGCTTCCGTGGGATGTTGTAGAAGATATCAGCACCATTCGTCTTGAAGTACATGACTCGGTTGACAGAAACATCACCTATAACCGCCTCTTCCTGGGTCTTGTAAGGGTGTACTGATATGATTACACTGATCATTCTTGTTGCCGGACTGCAGGTCCACGAGTGGGGTGTCATTACACAGACTCCGCTTTCACTCTCAGGGGCGATTCCTGAAATACAACCATGGGAAAATGAGCTTGAGGACAAAGCTCCTGTTGTTTATTTCCACGGAGACCCCTGTACTGTTACGGTCAGGATTTCCTTTCCCGGCATGGGCTATGCTTCTGAGGTACTTCCAGCGCCTGACGAAGGAGGAGTTAATTCCACATACATTCTCTGGAATGACCTTGAACTCACAGAATCACCCGGATCCGGTCTCACGGAGGGGTGGCGCAACCAAGAGAACCTGAATTTCCCGATACCTGTCTGGAGACAGGTTGATGCCCTCTGTATAGCAACCAGTGACAGATACGATCACTTCATTTACTACGAATGTATTCCCGGAAGACCCGGCGACCTGCCATTCATAAGCGAATCCGGTAATCATTCCTTTAGAATGCCTTACGGCGAAATCCCCTGCGTTATACTTACATCAGTGGACGGAATACCAATGTACGGAACCTTCACTCTTGCGGATATCGTTACAGACATACCAAAGGGGCTTCAATTCCTTGATGAACCGATACAACTTAGAAGAGAACTGTGGCAGTGGGCAGAGGGTGTTTTGAATGAAGACGAATTCGACAGTTTCTGGAACACATGGGAAAGTCAGTTTCTGTCTGATTCCGAGACTGATGTGATGATCATCTACCGTGTTCCCGAAGAGATACTGGAACAGATAGCCACCATGGAAGTCATTCCGGATACACAGATAGAAATCGATATCAACCGTTTCATTATTGCTGAACTGCCTTACAGAACACTGTAACCACAGAAATTATACTAACTGAGGAGCCCAACCGGTTCCTCAGTATCTCATTCCTCGCGGGTATAAACACGGCACCTGAGAAACACTAATTTCAACAGATGTATTGACAGAATAATACTATTTATGTATTTTTACATGGGTATTTAGAAGAATCACTCTCTTTCGAATGTTTAAATACTAGAATTGCAACTCTAATAGGAGGTACTCCAGTGAGATCGTTATTTGTGTGTGTATTTTTTGCCGCTTTGTTTGCCATCGCAGGGTGCGGTAGCAGCAATAACGCTACAGGCCCGGATCCCGAACTTGATAACAATTACACTGGAACATTGCATTTAAACTTCTCGAATGAATTCCCGGAATTTGATGAATCAACTACTGTCTCCGTAGAAGTTGATAAATACGGTAACATGACATTCGGAACAGGAACTCTAAACTACAGTGGCGAGGATGATAACGGAGAAATGAAAATGAATAGAACCGGAACTTTGACCATTCAACCGAATGGCGAGTACATCAGCGGGACCGGGAACGAACACTTTGCTGTAAATGAGAACACTACTGTTAATGAACGCATACAGACATGGATCTGGGATGGTTCAGTATGGCAGCTATACCTGGACGAAAACATTACGGCGACCTGGAACGGCGGTCTGGTGTTTGACCTTGGTGAAGCAACGACGACCGGATCGGTTTGCGAGGTAACTAACTCACAGGGATCTATAGTATGGACCCTGACACTGACCCCTGAGCTGATTCCATAAAATAACTGAGTTTCCTCTCCGGCTTCTGAATCCAGGTAATAACGAATTGTATACTGAACACAACACTGGAACGATCAACCTGGAAATCTGTAAGAAGCAGACTTCAACACGGGTCTGCTTCTCATTCATATTCTGCGGTCACCGGCAGCTATCCGTAATGCCAGTTGAAACTGGAAATGTTGTGTTTGGCCTCCCGCTATCCTCAACAGAAGGATTGATCTACTCTTCAGCGTATGTCCTATCATATTAGTAGGATTTACGCATACAGGATCAACCCGGATCCATCACAGGTACTCGTAGCGAAATGCCGTAGAGTGCTGTGGTTACGAGGCTTGCGAATGCATAATCCGGAGGCATACTTTTACAGTATGTCGAGGACTGATGCATGAGTATAACGTAGTAGCCGCTGCTGTATACGGTGTTGCAGTAGAGTATTTGTGATAGATTCGGGTTAGCATACTTTCGCAAATATCTCTCGTGAAGCTTCATCAGATATTTTATATATATTCGAAGCTGCGCTCGGAGTTTCAGAAGTCGCGGCATAATCATTCAAAAGTTTGGAGCCCAGGTATGAAAGCTTATGATGTAGTCATTATCGGTGCTGGTCCGTCAGGAATAATAACTGGAGTTACTGCGAAAAAGCAGAACCCCGACAAATCATTCCTGATGATCAAGGAAGATGAGCAGGGACTTGTTCCATGCGGTATTCCATATGTCTTTCATGATCTTGATGATATCTCCCAGAACAAGATGGGACCAGCTCCATTTGTTAAGGCCGGCGGAGAAGTTCTTGTTGACAGGGTAACGGATATTGATATAAGCAATAAAACCCTCTGCACCGAAGCAGGCACAGAGATTTCTTTCAGCAAGCTTGTTTTCGCAACCGGCTCTTCTCCAATATTGCCTACTTTCATAAAGGGATACCATCTTGAAAATGTTGAACTCATTCCCAAAAACTATAATTACATCGCTTCCCTGAAAGACAAAATTCTTTCTTCAACAAACGTTGTTGTGATTGGCGGCGGGTTCATTGGTGCCGAGGTCGCGGAACAGATTGCCAAACATGATTTTAAGAAAGTAACACTGGTCGAGATACAGGATCACTGCCTCGGTCAGGCATTTTCACCTGATTTTGCAATACTCGCAGATGAAAACCTGAGGAAAATAGGAATCAATGTCCTCACGGGAAACACTGTTGAAGAACTAATCGGCAACAACGGGAAAGTACAATCCGTAAAACTGAAAAGCGGAGAAATCATTGAAGCCGATCTGGTCATTTCAGCTATTGGATACAAACCCAATACAGACCTTGCAAAAAAAGCAGAAATGCAACTCACAAAACACGGAACTATCAGAGTAGACAAATTCATGCAGACAGATGAAGATGATGTGTATGCTGTTGGTGATTGTTCCCAGACATTCGGTTTCATTACAGGCAGAACAGACAACATCATGCTGGCGTCCACAGCAACTGCCGAGGCTCGCATTCTTGGATATAATCTCTGCAAGATTGGCATTCTCAGATCATTCTCCGGTACTCTTTCAGTGTTCTCAACCGAACTGAACGGGCATGCCTTCGCTTCAGCAGGAGCAATTGAACAAACTGCGGAAGCGGCAAGAGTAGATTATGTAACAGGCAGTTTCACTGACATGGATCGACATCCGGGCTCTCTGCCCGGTGCCAAGAAAATCCGAGTAAGGATTATTGTTTCTCCCCGAAATGGTGAAATTATCGGAGGAGAAATATATGGAGGCAAATCGGTCGGTGAAATGATAAATATCATTGCCCTGGCAATTCAGAAATACGTCACAGTTTATGAACTTGTCTCTTTCCAGGTGGGAACGCATCCCCTTCTCACCACGGCTCCTACAAAATACGCTCTCATCAAAGCATGCGAAGATGCTATATCGAAGATAGACTGCAGGGAAAAATAGCCCGATTATCTTATCCAGATGTTTTCTTATCTTGAGGGGGAGCCAATTGGCTCCCCCTCCCGAATAATCCAGCAGATCTGTATAACCATTATGCTGCATCGTTCACTCCCCGGTGGACCGGTAACTCTATCTCGATTGTTGTTCTGGGAAAACAGAACCTTGAGTCTGCCAGGTCTATGAACTCCCTGATTCCCGACTGTACGTTGATAGTAAACTCATCAAGGTGTATATCCAGTGTTTTATCGGACTCCCCTGCTTTTCATACACCAGACCCAGGCTGTTCAGTCAGGATGCTTCACCCTTCGAATCTCCAATCTCCTGAAATCGTTCTCTGGAATTTCCTGGTTCTCATACGCCTTGATCAGATATCCCATAGCGCAGTGAGTTGTACCAATCAGGCATCCGCTTCCAGTGCACTGTCAAGCATTATCTGTCACATGTTTGCTCTACCCCGTCAATGAATGTGGCTGCAACAACCTTTTCGGCTTATTTCTCAGGTCTGCTGTTTTGTTCAGTAGTGGAATCAAGAGCTATTGGAGGCCATTTTCTTCAGTTGTTTCTTCGCGGTTCTCACAGCATCTTCGAGTTTGATATTGCCAGCCATAATTTTAGAGCTTGTCTGCTTTTTCGAAGAAGCTATAAGGAATTTCATTTCTTTCCGCAATTCTGCTTGTGAGGATTGATGCTCTTTCACAAACAATGCCATTGAGTAAGCTTCTTTGAATAATCCCTCCTCCTGCAACAGCCCGGCAACTGCTCCAAGAATCTCAAGGCTCATAGGTGTCCAGTCCTTTCCCTCAACTGTATCCAGAGCCTTCACCAGGTATTCTGCAGATTTTGTATGGTTACTGCGAAGAGTTTCCACAATACCAAGAGTGCAGTAAGTATTTGCAGTACCCCATGAGTTTCCAACGTTTCGATACATTTCAAGATTTTCATTGCAAATTGCTTCTGCCGAGTCGAACTCCTTCCGCTTAAGAAGTATTCGACAAAAAATGCCCTGGACTATTGCAACATTGAATCTGTCTCCAATACTCTTCTCAATTTCCAGAGCTGTTGAGAGGCAGTTTTCCGCTTTCTCCAGCTGATCCATATTAATTGCAATGATGGCCAGATTGCTTAAAGATGCTGAAACTCCATGCTGGTTTCCCAGAGCTCTGTCTTTCTCAAGGGATTCCTGATAAAATTTCTCTGCGTCAGTGTAATCCATTCGCTGACAGGCCAGATTGCCTAGATTGTTAAGTACCGCTGATATACCTGTTTTGTCGCTCAGTGTTCTTCTTATTGACAGGCTTTCATTGTAAGCCTTTGCGGCAGGGTCGTATTCGCCACTTACATAGTACACATTTCCCAGCATATTCAAAGCACTTGAAAGCCCGACAGGTTCATCCAATTCTTTAAAAAGAATCACGCTGTTCTTCAGTTGCCTGATACTTGCTTCGGCACGATTGGAATAGGAGCTGAACCAACCCTGGTATGAGACAAGCCATGCCCGGAGCAAAGAAGCGGAGTCGCCGGGGTTGCTTTCGCAGAATTCAGCACCTTGCGCAAAAAGCGCTTCACCTTTCCCGTACATCCCCATAAGGGCAAGCAGAACCCGCAGACCGTGACAGCAGGATTCAAGAAGTTCAAAGTTGCTGTTTTTGAAAGCTTGATGCCATGCTGCAAGTATATCTTCCAGCGAACCTGACAATTCCTGAAATGCACTGCTTCTGTTTCCTGCAAGCAGATTATCCGTGTGTTCTCTGAGCAGACTGAGGAAAAAACTGCTGTGCCTGCCTGCAAGAAGGTCTGATTCATAACGAGAAAACACTTCTTCTGATTTCTCCCCGGCGAAACTGTGTATCAATTCGTGTATTCCAAAAGTACCATCTTCATGCCGTTCCGCAAGAGACTTGTTTACAAGGGAAGTGAGATCCTTAAGTTCCAGAGAACAAACTTTTTCAGCAGCAGCTCTTGTGAAATGTCCTCTGAACACTGTTAGACGGCAAAACATATTCTTTTCTTCAGTACTGAGAATGTTCCATGAGAACATGAACACCGCCTTGAGACTGCTGTGCCTTTCCGGAAGATCTGCCAGGTTTGAGGAAAGAGAATGCGAATTCCTTATTTCGTCAAGAATCTCCGAAGGAGAAAGAATCCCGTCCCAGGATGCCGCAAGGACAATTGCCAGTGGGCTGCCTGACAAATGTTTGCAGATTTCTGCAACCTTTTCCGAACTTTCCGCCATCATCTGTCTACCGGAAACCCTTTCCGCTGTTTCATAGTACAGCCTCTCACTGTCACTCAACTGAGAAGTATTTTCTTCTGGAATACTCATTCCCCTGATTTCAAGCACATTCTCTGCAGACAGTCTCAACTGTTCTCTGCTCGTTATCAGCAACTTGACACGATTTGTTTCGGCAATGAGGCGACGGGGAAAACCAGTTGAAGAAGCGAGATGTTCGTAGTTGTCCAGAACAAACAGAACTTTCAGATCCGATAAATAATCAATAATTGAGTTTCCCGGATTTTGTGTGTTTCCCAGATCAAGACCGAGAACTTCAGCAACTGCGGAAATTATTAAATCCGGAGAGCGAATCTTTGCCAGACTGATGAAGAACACTCCATCGGTAAATTCAACGATTTCCATTGCTGCAGCCTGAAGGGCCAGCCTTGTTTTTCCCGTTCCACCCGAACCATGAAGAGTGAGCATTCTGCAGTTGCTCTTCTTAAGCATGGTGCAGATTCGGTGGAGTTCCTCTTCTCTTCCTATAAAAGGTGTCATAGGTCTCTGCAGGTTATTCGGGATGCTGCTCAGTGTTCTTGGAGAAGCAGCCGGACGATCAGGGATGTCCGGATGTAGCAGAAGGAATAATTTCCGTGGAGTACTCAGATTCCTGAGTCTCTGAATTCCAAGATCCCGGAATGTAATATCCCCCTCAAGCTTGCAGAGTTCAGCGATTTCCTCTGTTACAAGTATCTGCCCACCGTTTCCGGCATCCATAACACGCTGAGTTAAGTTAACAGCAGGTCCAAAAAGGTCATTGTCCCGTTTTTCAGCAAAACCGTAGTGGAGACCCATTCTTACCCTGAAATCATTGCACTGCTCGTACTCACCTTTACGGGAGAATGCCTTTTGCAGTTTAACAGCACAGGATAAAGCTTCTGTGGCGCTGCTGAAAGCGGCAAAAACACCATCACCCGTGTGCTTCATGATTTTCCCGCCATATTCAGGAATTATATCGGAGAGGATTTTGTCATGCAGAGCAAGTGCCCGGGACATTTTTTCAGAGTCTTGCTCCCAGAGATTCGTTGACCCTTCAATGTCAGTAAACAAAAATATCTGCTTCATGATCCATATTCCAAACTATATTGAAGTAGCTGGCGGTTTTCTGAAAATATTCTAACAGGTCAGGGCAGAGAAGCAAAGTAGTGGTATCCTTCTTGAGGATTTAGTAAGTGTCAGAAGTAATTTGCATTTTCTGCACTTGTGATGTTGTCATGCAATTCTCGAAGACATGTTGGCAATATGCACGATTGCTGATCAATAAGCTGTCCTGCTGATGAAAAAAACTCAGCAGAAACACAGAAAAATCCTTGCTCGTAAACAACCGGCTTTTCTTGCTGATGACTGCACTGATATTACTTAATCAGTTGGTCTGGAGTCCATTGGCAGTTCACCGGAAGCTTCAGGTTCATTGCGGTTGAAGAGAGCTTTCACAGAATCATCCTGAAGAGTAACCAGGGTAAAAACTCCCAGAATTGTGCCCATGGGCAGAAATATGCACAGAACACCGGCTCCGAACAGGCAGACCTGGTATTTTGTCTGCTGATCCAGATTCTTTCCCGCAAGGAAAACAAGAACTGCAAGCCCCCAGCCAATCAGGATTATCAAACCGGCAACAGCGGAGAAAGCGGCACCCACTACACCAAGCACAGGCACATTCTCGGTGACTCCACCAACTGTCATGGTAATACCCATTGCAAGATGAATCAGGGGTACGCATGCTATAAGAGCAATAATCCCGGCCATAATGAAGTGGAAGATCGAAAGAATATGAAGTGTATCCTTTTCTTTGGTGCTCATAAGTTCTCCTGTCCGATTGTGCAACTGGTATCCTGTCAGGTAATAAGTGTCAATGCTTTTTGAGGAATCAGGAAAAAACTCGTTCTACGGTCTGGAATCCATTGGCAGTTCATTGGAGGTTTCAATTTTATTCCTGTTGAACAAGGCTTTCACCGAATCCTCGTTAAGAGATATAAGAGTAAAAATTCCCAGAATTGTCCCAAGTGGCAAAAAAAATGCAGAGTACGCAGGCTCCCACAGTGCAGAGCTGATAATTCGTCTGCCTGTCCAGGTTCTTTCCCGCGGAAAATACCAGATAAGCCGCAGCCCAGCCGGTCAGGATTGCCAGGCAGGCAATTACGATTAATACAACACCCCCGATTATCCAGGAAGAAGCATCTCCACCTCTCGCCATAGTCATTGATATCCCCATTGTCAGGTGCATCAAAGGTATACAGGCAAAGAGAGCAGTAAGACCTGCAATGACATAGTGAAAGATTGCAAGCATGTGGAGGGTATCTTTTTCCGGCGTACTCATAAATCCTCCTGTCCGTCCAATGTCGTATCGCTTTATACTAATTCCTTTCACTCAACATTCCAAATTCCCACCGTTTGCATTCAGTTCAAGAAGTCTCCCATATTCCAGCAACAAAGGAGGAGTTGTGAGAGAATGGATTAAAAACAGAGAAATGATGAAATCCCATTTCGATTCAAGTGCCTTCGCAGAGGAAGATTCGGATCAAACCCGCGGAGTAGAGCCACCCCAAATTGAAATAGAATCACCTGCGGGTGCCGAGGTAATTGCCCTTCCTGAACCGGATACTGCAACGCTGACAGAGCCCGGTATCAGCAGATGCATTCTCGGACGAAAGAGCAGAAGAAAATACACCGGTAAATCTCTTTCACTCAAGGAATTATCCTACATGCTCTGGGCAACGCAGGGAGTGAAGAAAACAATCTCTGCATACAGAAACACAGGAAGAGTAACTCTTAGAATTGTCCCATCCGCTGGAGCCCGTCATCCCTTTGAAACATACCTGGCTGTAAACAATATAGCCGGATTAAAGCCCGGTGTTTACAGGTACTCAGCGCTGAATCACAATCTTGTTTCCCTCTTTCCTGTAACAGATCTGCAGGAAAAGCTTACAGCAGCTGCAGTTGGTCAAAGCTTTACAGGAGATGCTCCGGTTGTCTTCCTCTGGGCCTGTAAGCCTTACCTGGGAGAGTGGCGATACAAAGGCGAATCACACAAGGCTATGCTTCTTGACGCAGGTCATGTGTGCCAGAATCTGTATCTGGCCGCTGAATCTTTAGGCCTGGGTACTGTGGCTATCGCCGCATACTCTCAGGAAAAAGTGGATGAGCTGTTGAAGCTGGATGGAAATGATGAATTTGTAGTTTACCTTGCTCCAGTAGGAAAGGTTGAGAATGGCTAACCTATCCGGTATCCTTAAAGGAGTTTAGTTGAGTACTTCAGAAAGGAATACAGCTCCAAAATTTGGAACTTTCCTTGGTGTTTTCACACCAAGTATCCTGACCATTCTTGGTCTTGTTCTTTACCTCAGAATCGGATGGGTAGTTGGCAACCTTGGTCTGCCCCAGACCATCCTGATCGTATTGATAGCAAGTTCCATAACATTCATCACCGGGCTGAGTGCTTCTGCTATAGCCACAAACATCCGGATTGGTGTAGGCGGTGAATACTACATGATCTCCCACAGTCTTGGGCTTGAATTTGGAGGTGCAATAGGCATCCCGCTCTACCTCTGCCGTACCTTAAGCCTGACCTTCTACAGTTTTGGACTGGCAGAGGGAGTTTCACTGATGCTCACAAATGGGGGTGGATCACTTCCTGCCTACGGTGTACCGGCTATAGCCGCCAGTATCATTATCATCGTTACAGTTCTCTCCGGAAAAAGTGCTTCTCTGGCTCTGAAGATGCAGATTCCGATTATGATTGCAGTTGCCCTATCCATTGCAGCACTGATCTTCGGCGCGGTTTCCACCGGTTTCAGGGCACCGGAAATGGTCGCCAGCTACAGAACCGCACCCCAGGGATTCTGGTACGTCTTCGCAATCTTCTTCCCCGCAGTAACAGGATTCACTGCAGGTATCGGAATGAGCGGAGATCTGAAAGACTCCAGTGAAAGTATCCCAAGAGGTACACTTCTTGCAGTCCTGACTGGAGCAATAATCTATGTTCTTATTCCCATCGTTTTTTCAATCACCAACTCTGTAAGTTTTGAAGAGCTTGCAAGGCCGGGAGTGAACGCCTGGACCACAACGGCTTTCCTGGGAAGTGTTCTTGTCTTTGCAGGTATGTGGGGAGCAATTTTATCATCGGCTTTCGGCAGTATTCTTGCCGGCCCAAGAGTTCTGCAGGCTCTCTCTGAAGACGGTCTTGCCCCGAGGGGTTTTTCCCGTCTTTCAAGAAATGGTCAACCGGCAATAGCCACCTGGATAACAGGGACTATCGCTCTTACCGCAGTTCTTCTGGGTTCTCTGAATGCTGTAGCACAATTTGTAACCATACTCTTTCTTTCCCTCTATGTTATTAGAAATCACAGCGGGCATACAGATATCACCTTCATGGGATTGATGATACCGGAAAGTGGACATGAACATGAATACTCGCTTCTCTCCACATTGGGTTCATGCGCAGCAGATGGGCCAGAAGAAGCATCAGGTCTCCGTTATTCTCCATACTCTTTCTTTCCCTCTATGTTGTTATAAATTTCAGCGCTGCAATAGAAAAGCTGGTACGTGATCCTTCATACAGACCCACCATAAATGTTCCATGGTATGTATCAATACTGGGGTCTACGGGTGCAATATTTGTGATGCTTCTGCTTAATCCTTTTGCCTGTTTAGCAGCAATAATTATTGAAGTGATTATCTACATCATACTTCGCAGGAAATCTCTTGGTAAACGATGGGGTGATGTAAGAGCAGGATTCTGGTTCGCCCTGACAAGACATGCCCTGATCAAACTTGAAGGACACAGCATAGATCCCAGAAACTGGCGACCTAATATTACAGTTTTCACAGAAGAAATTCACAAAGAGATTGATATGGTTTATCTGGCAACCTGCTTCAACCAGAAGATGGGTGTTGTAAATGTCTGCAGGATACTGGAAGGATGGCTCAGTAGAGAAAACCTTGATATTGGAAAGATGGAATCTTCCATGAGAAAAGTCCTTTCTGACCATGATCTTTCAGCTTTCTGCAAAGTGAATGTCTCACCTGATTTCATTCAGGGCGCAATTGATGTGGCTCAGATAAACGGCGTGGGGCATCTCCGTTCAAACACAGTGATGTTCGGATGGCCCAGTGACGATGTCCAGCTTGATCTGATGCTCATGATAATGCGTACAATATCCACCATAGGCAGAAGTACGATAATTACAAAATTGAAGAATTTGAAGGATCGGGGCTTCTACAGGCAGATAGATATCTGGTGGGGCGGTATGGAGAATAACGGAGACCTGATGCTTCTTCTGGCCCATCTGCTGCGCATGAACCCAATGTGGAGAGAAGCGAGAATAGTGCTTAGATCAATTGTGAAAGATGATGCCAGTAAAACCAAACTGGAACAGTGCCTTTCTGCGACAATAAGCTCTGTAAGAATCAAGGCTGAAGTAGAAGTTATTGTAAACAATACCAGAACAACCATAGCAGAAGTTATTAGAAATCACAGCGGGCATACAGATATCACCTTCATGGGATTGATGATACCGGAAAGTGGACATGAACATGAATACAGCAATAAACTCATAGAACTTTCAGAAGGTCTGAAGTCGGTTGTTTTTGTAAGAAA
>Ga0255383_1108_pt1 | contig 14446 bp, 12 predicted proteins | sample ANMaggSSYBR01C12_FD_182100 | JGI IMG/M metagenome (GOLD analysis project Ga0255383, IMG submission 182100) | Sediment cell enrichment communities from methane seep in Santa Monica Basin, California, United Staets - ANME aggregate JGI... | ecosystem: Environmental > Aquatic > Marine > Cold seeps >...
ATGACAAATCCCCTTCCATGGAAGCTGATAAAAAAATTCCTTGACCAGGTTGACAAAGTTATTTTTGTTGAAGAGGGAGAGCCCTATCTCGAAGAAAGAATCAGATCCCGATTCCTTGTTGACGGAAAAGGTAGCGAACTGATGTCTGTAGAGGGAGAGCTTAATCCGGAACTTGTGAGAAAAGGCATCAAAGACGGAGAGAACCTGCCTCTGACATTTGGAGAAGTTGCACTTCCGGGAAGACCGCCAACGCTCTGTGCAGGCTGTCCGCACAGAGGAGCCTTCCATATTCTTTCAAAGATGAAGGCCAGTTCTACAGGTGATATCGGCTGTTACACCTTAGGTCTCATGCCTCCTTACAATGCCCTTGAAACCGTGGTCTGCATGGGTGCTGCCATTGGTGTTCTGGCTGGTATTGAAAAGGCTGTTGGCAGAGACAAAATGCCCAAACTGGTCAGTGCCATAGGAGAGTCGACCTTTGTCCACTCCGGGATAACCGGTCTTATAGATATGGTTTACAACGGAAATACCGGTACCGTAATGATAATGGACAACAGCCTTACCGCGATGACAGGCGGCCAGGAAAACCCGACTACAGGAAAAAACCTCAGAGGCCAGCCTGCTCCTGCTCTTGACCTTGAGAAGCTGGTTCTCGCCTGTGGAGTGAAGCATGTACGGGTGGTGGATCCACACGACCTTCCCGAGATGAAGAGGGCTTTCACGGAAGAGTTCGACAGGGACGAGTTAAGTGTCATCATTACAAAAAGACCCTGTATTATGCAGTACAAACCAAAGCGCAAGACGGTAGCAATACACGATCCTGAAAAATGTGTACACTGCAAACTGTGCGTGAAACTGGGCTGTCCTGCTATCAGCTGGGACGCAGAGGAAAAGATCCCGATTATCAATGAGATGCTCTGCTGGCCCAACTGCAACCTCTGTGTTCAGGTGTGTCCCAGAGACGCGCTGTCAAAAGATCTTGAGGGGGTGGTGTAATGAGCAAGGTAAAAAACGTCATAATCTGTGGAACCGGCGGACAGGGTATTCTCATGGCCAGCGAGGTTCTGTGCAGCGCGGCATGGCGTTCCGGTTTTGAAGTGAAGAAGAGTGAAGTTCACGGAATGGCTCAGAGAGGAGGCTCGGTTTCCAGCCATGTGAGGTTTGGCGACAGAGTGAACAGCGTTCTCGTGGAAAAGGGCGCTGCGGATCTGGTGCTGGCACTGGAAAAAATGGAAGGTCTCAGATGGGCCAGTTATCTATCTCCAACAGGACAGCTCATTACCTGTGATCTTGTAATAGAGCCCATGACGGTTAACACGGGTTCAGCAGTGTATCCTGACGTGGAGAAGGTCATCGATGACATGAAGATTCCTAATCTTATGATTCCCGTAGTTGATATTGCAAGAGAACTTGGGAATATCAGAGTGGTGAACATCATTCTTCTTGGTGCTGCATCAAGACACCTTCCGGAGATATCCGAGGAGAACTGGTTCAAGGCCATTGAAGAAAGAGTGCCTCCAAAGGCTCTTGAAGTTAACAAAGAAGCTTTCAGAAGGGGTAAAGCCCTTTAGAAATTATGAATGAGAGGGGACGGCAGGAGCTGTTCCCTTCTCCCGGAGAGCCTTTATGGAATGGGTACTTGGTGTGCTTGTCGGAGTTTCCCTGAGCGCCGCATGCGGGTTTAGGGTTTTTGTTCCAATGCTTGTTATGAGTATTGCGGTACACTCAGGTCATCTGGAGCCTGCTTCCGGATTTGAGTGGCTGGGAAGCTGGCCGGCTCTGATGGGATTCGGTCTTGCTACAGTGATTGAGATAGTGGCTTACTTTGTTCCGGTGGTTAACAACGTACTTGATGTTATTGCCACCCCTGCCGCTGCAATTGCAGGCACGATTCTTACAGCGTCCATGGTAGGAGATCTGTCTCCTGTGTTCAGATGGATACTTGCGGCAGTTGCCGGTGGAGCTGTTGCAGGAGGAGTTCAACTTGCAACAGTTTCTGTGAGATCCGCTGCAACCCCCACGGGCACATCAGGAATGGTATCTGCCGCTGAGGACGGAGCAGCTGTTGCAACATCGTTACTGGCGATAACAGTTCCGATTATAGCAGTGGGTTTACTGGTTCTTCTTGGAGTTTTTCTTGTAAAAATGAAACACTTGCGACTAAACAGGGTATAAGAGATATATGTGAAATAGATTCCCGGTTAAAGAATGGAGAGATAATGACGTATTTTCTTGTTTTGACAGCAGTTCTTTCTCAGGTACCCGGAACAATAGTTCTGAATGAAGTTATGTATAATCCAGACGGAAGCACACTTGGTCTTGATGAACACCTGGAATGGATCGAAATTTATAACTCTTCCTCTGAAGCGATTAACATTGCCGGAATGATGATCAGTGACGGGAACAATCAGGTATTTCTTGGACACTACCTTCTTGCCCCGGACAGCTACGGAGTCGTCTGTGCCAATGATCTTTCTTTCAAGGCCGCATACGGAACAGAGATCCGGTTGATTCCATGGAGTGGAGAGTGGACAAGGCTCAGAAACTCAACAGACGAAATAATTCTGTACAGCGAAAACGGTACTGTTATGGAGTCTCTTCGCTATGACCAGAGCTGGGGAGCAAACGGAACAGAACCTTCATCTGCCGACGGAGATGGCGCGTCTCTTGAAAGAATTGACCCGGCTGGACCTAATGATGAAACCAACTGGCAACCATCAGATGACTATTCCAATCCAACGCCGGATAAAGGCGGCGATGCAGTTTGCTGGGGAACCCCCGGAGCAATCAACAGCATCTCCGATTGATTTTGTAGATTTTCAGGGAGAGGAATCTCCCTGAAAATCTTACCGGATAACTGTAATTTTCTGTACAACAGTTTCTCCCCGGGAAGTAAGTTTCAGGAAGTAAATTCCAGCGGGGAGAGACGTTACATCCCATTCCAAAGACCCTGTAGAGATAATTTCTCCCTCAAACAGATGATTAACCAGCCTGCCGCTTAAGTCATATACATTGAGTCTGAACAATCCCGGTCGTCCACGGATTGTGATTATACCACAGTTGAGAAATGGGTTTGGAGCCTGTATGCTGAGCTTTTCCGGGGTTTCGCCGCCAGGCCCCCCCTCGTTAGGTGTTCCAGGAGTTGGAATTGCAAGAATATTCCACTCACCCAAAGTATCTGGCCACCTCCCATAACTTGCATCTCCTTCAAGAGCTGGAAATTCAATTTCATCAACTAGAAACAGAGAGTATAAAAGGAAGATATTCTCCCCCTCAGAACTCATGTTGAATTCAGCATGCATTGACCCCTGTTCAGGATCGCCATCAGTCCAAACAATAAAATAGTCACCAGGCTTTATTACGGTATCAGGAAAGGCGAATTTGAAAGGATTCTTGACATCATCAGTAAGGAAATACCCTGAAAGATTTATGTTGTCCGGCCCGATATTTGCTAATTCAAGCCAGTCATCATATTCTCCGTAGTTATCTGCGATTGTACTGTCGTTCATGGCCATGAGCTCGTTAAGTACTGCTCCTGTCCGGTAAAAAGAAACCTCATTTCCCAGGGTTATGTCAATGGCAGTTTCCCATGAAGGGTAAAGAAAAACAAGTTGTGTGTTTGCCGGAGAATCAGTAACTAAATCACCCAGGACAATTTTCCCGGGAAGAAGAACTTCCAGCATCTCATGGTTGTTGGTCAGAAACACAGTGTCTCCAGGCATGATTAGTATGTCTGCGCCGGCGAAAAGTCGCGCAGGTGGAACTCCTGTCTGGAAACCGCAAAAAGAAATATCCTGGGTTATATCTGATGTGTTGACTATCGGGATGCACCAGAGAAATGGAGTATACCTTACCGGAGATAGAATTTCAAGAAAATCAGGATTCAGATGTTCAGAACTGCGCCTTGCTGTAGGGGCACAAAGACGCCTGAATGGATGTGATGAGCCATACAGTGGATAAGAGAAGGAGGAAATACCGGGCACAGAACCGACCTTGGCAACATATGTTACTGATAAATGCAAATGCTCATAATCTGCCGGGAAATTAACGGAGAGACTCCATGTATATCCATTGATATCATCCTTATTCATCTCCAGAATTCTTACCGACATGCCATCGGTCCAGCTATGGAGAAAAGTCCAAGCAGCAGGTTCCGAGAATCCAATTGTAACGGTAACAGAATCAGAAGAAGCGTATGATCCAAAATCCCACTCAGAAAGGCTAATATATTCCACATTAAGGGCCTTAATTAACCCAGAGATTTCCGGGAGAAACTGTCCGCGTTCAATAACTGCTCCTCTGAGAACAGCTACAGCTTGATCGAAATCGCTATTTGTACCTCGCTTTAGCGGGTCAGAGTAAACACTTTCACGGATTTCATAGTAAATGGAGTCAATAACGAATGGCAGTTCATCTGCCATAAAATTTCCCGTCTGAAGCAAGTATTCATTAAACAAATCTCTGTAATTTTCCTGCACAAGAAGTCTTGAATTAAGGGCTGGTTTGTCGAAACAATATACCTGACTCGACTCAGTCCATAGTGAGTCGTATTCCCCTGACCCTGTATTGCCGAATGAAGTGTCCCGATCCCACGGGAAAAATCGCCATATTCTCTCCGGCGGGAGAAACAGATAGTAGTTTTTGGATATTGCATCTTTATCTGAAATTGCCACAGAGACTGCTATATATGCAAGATAATCATCGATATTAATTGAAAGAGGAGAATACAGATTAATTTGATCGATAAGTTGTCGAAGCAGCGGCAAAGACTCCTCGCTTCCTCTTCTCGGTTCAAAACCAGCTGTTCCAATAGTATCGGCAGGTTGCCAGGCGAATCTTGCCACATGGTATGCAGCCTTGAAAAGAGGGCCATCACCAAGAGAATTTCTATTGTAGAAATACTGATCAATTCTTTCAACCCGGGTATAAACGCCGTAATATTCTTCATTTATATATAGTTCTACATGTTCAGTCAGCGGTGCGGGTCGGCCCAGTATTCTTGTTAAATAAAGGCCAAGCGCATTCCGCATCATAGAGAAATCATTGTACTGGGCATCAAGAAGAATATGAGAGGTATTCAATATAGAATGATCCAACAATTCAATCTTCCAGCTTTTTTTGGGGTAGCCCAGAGATGTGTTGCCCCTGAATCCAGCTATGCAGCTACAGGAACCAGTCCCGGTTTCTATGAAGGCCGGAAGTTGGCAGTCAGCATATGGATTTGAATACAGACTGTCCAGCAGAGCCGGATCTATTTCCAAATGATATGAGTTCAGAACACACAGATGACTTAGTAAAAGCATAGTTCTGAACAAGAAATACATGAATCCCCCTCAATAGATCAATGAGTATACTAATCGCAAAATCTCCAAAAGGAGCGGAGGGTATTAAAAAACAATAGATTTATTTGCGTTCAAAACAATCATATAGCTACATTTAATAGAATATGGTGAAAAATCTGTTTTGTCAATACGGAAGAAACGGGTTAAAGACTACTTCGTATCCGCGAAGAAGACTTCAGGTCTGCACTACAGGTATGAAAAAGCAGGAAGAATGCTAAAATTCGCTGTCTTCCATCGAACTCACCAGGCTTACTCTGTCCAGCCCTGCTGTTTTCTCAATGGCGGAGACCAGGCTGGAGGCAGTTACGCCTCTTTTCAGAGTAATATCGTAAGAGAGTATAAGATAGCGACCATTGTCTGAGGGCTCGATGTGTATGAGTGCCGATCTGGATGTCTTTTCGTTGATCAATTTCGCATACACAGCTTCAATTCCCGAATCACGATCAAACCGGAATCTTATTACATACTCGCTTCTCATGTAGGCGCCAAAATTGGTTTTGTACAGGAGAATTGCAACTCCACTGATGAATGCTGTTGAAATAGCAGTTAGAAGATAGTTGCCTGTTCCCGAGGCTATACCTTCTGTGAGAGCAAAGAAAACGAATGCGGTATCCCGGGTATCCTTAATCACCGTTCTAAACCTGACGATGGTCAGAGCACCCACCAGAGCGAAAGCTCTGGCAAGGTTGCTGCCGATAACCATCATCACGGCGCTGACTGTTATGCACATAAGAACCAGAGTAACCACAAAGTTCTGCGAATATGTAAGACCCCTGTGTGTAGCCTTGTATACTATTCCAATAATAAGTCCCGCAATCAACGACAGGAGAAGATTAATAATAAGATCTCCGGGACTGTAACCCAGTACATCACTGGTAGTGTTCAACCATTGGGTCAGCGCAGACAAGCGATTCTCCTCTCGATCAGGCGGTTAAGCCGTGTTCCATCATGATCCAGATAAACCGCCTCAACTGCCCTTTGAAACTTTGAGAAGGATATCCTGATGAGATCCATTTCCCGGACAAGCCTCTGAAACCAGAACGGAATTCTGTATCTGAACTTTATCTCTACAATACCACCACCGGGTATTATCTGCACAGGGATTCCTCCGGGCAACCCGTCCCATGAAGTACGCCATGCGGTAGAAGCAGTATCAATGGTTGCTCTGAAATCAGGGTTGGTGTGGTCTTCCCATGCTGCCCTGTTGTAATCGGTAATAACGCTGGGGGCCAGACGGTATCTGAATGACTGGGCAATAAATCTTTCTGCTACACTGTTCCCGGGTTCCGTCTCATAAAGAAGTTCGCGCAACCAGCTTGCTCCCCCTCCAATCCCGCATGTGAATTCTTCAATCGGCAGCCTGACTCTGTGTTTTACAACAAGGCTTCCGTCCCTGCCTTTTAACTCAAGATAGAGGGGACAGGAAAACCCGGTATCCCGGTGAGAATAGGTACGCAGGCGGTATTTGAATCTTTTTTCAATGCCATTTCGCTTCTCGTGGAACCACCGCATATCCGGAGAGTCAAAGTAAACACTTCTTATGGGGTAATCCCCGTTTTCTCCACAATGTTTATCTCTGGACAGATGGTTGTCGAGGACCTCTGCAACCCTTGACAGCCGGTTACTGTCAAGAATGTATTTGAATTCGTACCTGAAGAAATGAAGATTCTCGGGAATTCGGTCCATCAAAACCTAAGCCCCACCTCTGCAATGAAATCCGTGTATTTATCTTCGGTGAAAATGCCTGATTGAATGCTTGAAATTCTGTTTAGTATACCACCGAATCTCAATCTGAGGTTATCGGATGGGTAAACAGCCCCGATGATTGACATTCGGCTGTGCTCGTTGTCCAGATCAGTATTTGCAGTTAACTTATCATAGCTTGCGGTGAAGGAAATTGTCTTGATTCCTTGCACATTCCAAGGATGATAGAAGGCGGTGAATGTCCCCCAGTAACCCAAGAACTCGGGAGCGGTCTCCCCTGCGAGAACATCAACATTTTTCCAGTTGTCTCCGGTACTCATTTCGGACGCGAAAGAGACATCATACCAGTTGGAAATTTCGAAATCCAGAGAAATGTCTGCGGAAAACGCATTTTGTCTGGCACTTACAGCGTATCCGGAGGGTTCAATGGAATTTTCTTCACCTTGCCTGTGGGATGCCGCAGAAGCCCCCAGAGTGAGATCAATTGAAGGAATTTTTATTTCTCCCCTGAAGGTGTAGAGGAGCTCATTATCTGTTCTTTCCTCTGCTCGTTCATCACCGTTAAACACGCCTGCTGTTCCTCTTAGCTCAACTCCACTGAAGCTGGGAAGGTCAATGCGCAGGTCAAAGCCAAGGTCTCTGCCGGCATATGTGAGATTTTCACAAAGATCGTACACGAGAGGTCTGTCAAGCATGTTGAGATTCCAGAAGCTCAGATTACCTCCAAGAAGAGTTTCTCTTTTAAATTGTCCTGCTCGTGCCCTTGACCACGGTGCCGGATCCCAGCGGATAAAGGCATTTTTCAGGAAAATATCATCAGGACGGACTTCAACCTTTAGTTCTGCCTTAAGTGTTTCCGCAAATTCGGCATTGAGTTCAAAACCGGAACGGCGAATAGAAAACTCCCTGGAGGGAACAGCATTGTAGTAACCCAATTCTGAGAATCCGGCATCAATGTATCCACCGAGCATGAACTTCTCAGAGAAGTTGTTTTCAACATCAATGTCTGCCATGGCTCCCTGTGCCATAAGAAGAAAAACAATAAGAACCCTGTAGAACATTGTTAACCCCCTAATTCAAAACTGTCAGGCGGGTGGATGCTGAACCCGCAGAAGACCTTAAATACAAAATATAGACACCATTGGAAAGGGTGCTGCTGAAATCAGCCAGAACTTCTCCCTCATAACTGCCGGGTAGATCAATCGTGGCTATGACTCTTCCCGCAAGATCGTAAAGGATGGCTTCTGCCGGGATGGCAGAGGTTTTGTAGTGAAAACTGAAAGAGCCGTTTCCCGGGTTTTCCGATGCAAGGGAGATACTGGTGTAATTTGTGTTCAGAGACCAGCCGGGATTGGCTTCACCGGGAGTTCCCGGGGGTACAGCGGTTTCCCAGTTCCCCGGAATTGTGACAGAAACGTGAGGAGAGGCCAGATACATTATGCCTGTTTCCTCCATTGGCCAAAGATCAGTCCATGCTACACAGAATTCCCGGTCTCCCAGTCTGGAATACAGGAATAATGAATCTTCTTCTGGATTAAGGCCAAGATTAAGAGGGACTACGGTGCAGGTACTCTGTTCGAAAAAATCGGGATCTGCCGCCGTAAGCAGCAATCCACCGGGAGAAATGGTTGTGCCGTCAGGAATCAGAGAGACATTTTTCTCTGAATCCATGAAGTACCACAGAGAAAGATCTGCATCGCTTTCCGAGTAGTTGTACAGCTCAATCCAGTCACGATCCCCACCTGCGCTGATTTCGCTTGGAATCAGGTTGCCTGGATTATCTGGAAGGGAGTCACCGTTGCTGATCTGCCATGTGTACATAGAGTTCCAGGAAGGATCAAAAAGTTCAAGAGTGGTTGCTGTTGGATATGACGTACCGGCATCACCATATATGCTGAATCCCCCGTAAAGAGCTTCTGCTCTCTCTGAGGAGTTTGAAAGGTAAAAGGTTTCACCGGGCGCAACAAGTATGGATTCTGCCAGGAATACATTACCCGTGGGCTCTCCCAGAGAAAAACGGCATAGAGAAAGATCCTGTGATTCAGCAGCAGTGTTTGTTACAGGAAGAACCCAGAGATTCTCGCCGCACCACACAGGAGTTCCGGGAAAGAGAAGGTTCGGAGAAAGATCAGCCAGGGCTACGCGGGCTGAAGGGGTGGGCTCCGGCCGTTGTTGATATCCTCTCATACCCCAGGAAGGGAAAAATACAGGAAGTACATCATGAGAGCCAAATGAGCCAAAGACCATGTGAACACTGTATGTTTCTGAAGGGATTGGAATCTCAAGAGTCCATGAATCATCGTCATACCTGTCGGCTTCCATGTAATACCATTGTTCCTTCTGCCCATCAAAGGAAACCACACATGCCACATTGGTATGATCTCCCCCGTTCAGAGAGAGTTCAACCTCAACCGTTGACTCCATATCCAGACAGGATGAAATAGAGAGTCCTTCTATTCCGGGGATTTCATCCATCAGAGAAATTCCAGCAAGGAAGATCGCCCTGTCTTCAATATCATTGATAATAACATTACAGAGAGAGTCAAACTGGGAAACACTGTATTCGTAGTAGGGGTCAGAACCTAGGTCCTCTCTGATTAAGAGTCGGATCGAGTCTGTCATTTGTGGAAGGTCGTCTTCGAAAATCTGTCTGGCCTGCGCGAGAAGGTTGTTGAATTTTTCCATGTTTTCCGGCATTGAAAGGATTCCCCGGGTTGCGCCGAAATAGCCTATGTCAGCCAGATGCGCTCTGGTTACCCAGTCGCCGTCATACACACCCCTCCATGAGTTTCCGAATGTTGCATCTCTGTCCCAGGGGTAGTAGTGCCAGACATCATCACTTCTGTGAAGGTAGAAGTTCTTTATGATGCCGTCATTGTCGCCAATGGCGACATGTACGGCAAAGGCAGCAAGAACTTCGTTCACTTCAAGAGAGGAAACATCTTCTCTGAAGCAGTATTCTATCAGTTCAAGAAGTTGAGTTTCATAAGGAGAGCTGTCGATTTTCGGCTCGTAACCTGTCAGTCCTGTAGTGTCGGAGAGGTGGTGAGAAAGTCGTCCCATGGTATCAATATTCTTGAACAGAGGGCCGAAAGAGAATCCGTTCCTTTCATAGAAAAGCCTGTCAATTCTTTCCACACGCTCGTAAACTCCCTTGTTCTCATTGTTGATGGAGAAAGTTACAAACTCTGTTTCGGGAGCGGGAAAGCCCAGTTCTCTGGTGATGTAAAGACCCAGAGAGTTTCTCATAAGAGAGGCATCGCGGAACTGAGCGTTTAAAAGAATGTGACCTCCGCAGGGGAACAGGCAGGGGTCGGTGACTTCTATGTGCCAGCTTTTTTTTACACACCCGAGGCTTGTACCTCCCCGGAGAGAGAGAGAGCAGTCACCCGAAACGCCTTCGAAGTAGACAGAGGCCGGAACTACAAGGTCTGCCGGAGGAGGATCGGCAGACAACTGTTCCAGATAAATAGAATCAACCGTAACCTCATAACGAGGCAGGGAACCCTGAATGAGCAGAAGTGCTAGAATAAACATAGTTTTCGTATTATACTACTTTCATTACTGATTCCTTTTAGGGGGTTGTTTTGTTTTCTTTTTTATTGATACTATTGTCAGTCGGCAATTTTGTTCCGATTGATAATTTTGCGGAGCTTGATGCAATTGCCGGTCCCACGGATTTCGGCTTTCTTCTGATAATGTCCGGAGATTCCACAGCAAACAAAACAATGGAACTTGAAATTATTGAGGCTGTAGAGATGATTGATACCGGAGAAGATACGCGGATATTTTTATACTGTATTTCAATGAATGCATCAGGATATTCCGAGATTGCTTGTCTGGCAGGGCAGTATGAAGGATTTCCCGCAGTGGTCTGTCTGGTTGGGCACTGCGGTTTTCTGGAGCTGGATCCGACATTTCTTGCTTCAGAAATAGAGGATGCCTGGTACCAGTGGGGTGATGGTTCCACTCAGGGGATATGTAACTACTGTAAAAGGTGTAATCCCTGAAAAAAGGGCGGCACATGGCCGCCCCGACACTCACTTTTGCGTCTACAGCTCAGCTATTGGGTCTTCCGGAAGCTTGTTGTCTTTTCTCCATGAGGCAACCACCGGTCTGACATCTGTTACAAACGCATCCCGAAGAATTCTGTTGGCTGCGGTTGTATCCGGCTTGGATTGTGCCGTTTTCAATTCATCAAGGTTTACAAGAGAAGCTCTTGCCAGAGCGTATTCGGTGTTCTCAATAGCCGTGAGGATATTTTCTATACTGGAACCAACTCTTGAATCCACTCTAAGCTCGATGCTGGTGTCTTCCAGAGTGCAGAGACCTGCTGCCTCAGCCATAAGAAGGTTAAGGAACAAACGGAACAGAGCTCCGGCATCAAGAGAACCGGCCGGCATAGCACCCATTCCCAGTTTGTTGTCTGACAGGGTTAATCTACCCAGCATTTTCTGGTGGAGCAGAGAAACAGTTACAGACTCAAGGCTTTCTCCAGGGAGTAGAGAAGCGGTATCCAGTATTATTCTGCAGGACTGATCGGTTTCCCGACAAAGCCAGCTGGCTGTACCCCAGTCAGGAACCGCAGTAGCACAGAAAGAGGGATTGAAGGGGCTGAAACCAAGTAGCAGGTTCTCGCTTTTTCGGATCTTCAATCCGATCTGCCTGAGTCCCTTGAGTATTCCAAAAAGCATGTCCACAGAGTTTTTTTCTCCGGGGGAGTCAATACCATCAGGGATCCAGAGACCAATCTGTCTGCATTTGATATCACGCATAAACTGCATGGCAGACAGGATTTGATTTATAGATGCTACACGAATCTCAGGATATGGAGAGGTTAGCGTTCCGTACATGAGTCTGTGGTTAAGAACTCCCCGTTTTCGGGGAATGTGAAGATCTGCCATTACAGTAGTGGGGGTGAGTTTGTTCTTTTTCAGAGACTTGGAAACAACCGCAGCATCCTCTTTGGTTCGGAGATCAGTAGGAAAATGGAGGACAATATCGCCTCCCTTTCCGGTCAGGGAATAAATTTTGCCAAGAAGATCAAGCTTCTCGGAAATGGTTGTCGGATCCGTATCTGTTTTGTAAATAGCCCATGTACTCCCGGCCCTGGAAACGGTTCTAGTTGAGATGAGCAACCTGAGTTTAGTAAGCTGCTCTTTGACAGTTTTCACTATATCACCAACCCCTCCATATAAATATGCAAAATCAACTCTGTGCGTGAACTCATAATCTTAACAAAACTCAGCCCCGAGTCCAGTAGGGATTTCCACCCAGGAGAGAATCGTACTTTCCGTTCTGTATCATCGTAATTGCTTTACCAATATTTCTGGCTATATCGGTGGGAATAATTGATCTGGCAGAGGTCTCTCCCGCAAGTATGTCAGCGGTGAGACCGTGCAGATAGGCAGCCAGTTCCAGCGCTTCAACACCACTATTCCCCTGTGCAATGAATCCGGCGACTATTCCCGCGAGAACATCTCCGGAACCTCCGGTGGCGAGTCCGTGATTACCGGTGGGAATGGTGGTTCTGTGTCCCTCCTGCGAGAAGATCAGCGAGGGTTTGCCTTTCAGCAGAACAGAACAGTTTAAAGCTTTCGCAGTTTTCTCCGCAGCAGCGTATCTGGCATTAAGATCATCTCCGCAACCGGTAAGTCGTTTCAGTTCACCCGGATGCGGGGTTATCGCGGTTTCTCCCGGGTATGATCTCAGCATGTCCGCAAGGGTTGAATCGATTACATTCAGAGCATCGGCATCAATGACAACAGGAATTTTCCAGGTACCTAGAACATGTCTCAGTATTCTCCCCGTACTGTCTGTCATTCCCATACCGGGTCCAATAACAACCACAGAGTACTCATTTGGATCAGGCAGAGAAGTTACATCTCCAGGAAGAAAGTAGGTACAGAGAGTCTCAGGAATTCTTCCCGCGATAGCAGGAGAAGCCGGCAGCGGTACACACATCTCAACAAGACCACATCCCGATCTGAGGGCTCCCATTGCTGCCATTTGCGGGGCTCCCGGCATTTTTTCAGAACCGGCAAGTACAAGAACCCTTCCGAAGGTGCCCTTATGGCTGTCTACCGGCCTGTCCGGCAGGAGCTTTCTGGCATACTGCTTGGTCATTACTCTGCGCAGATTGTTCTGGGGAACATGAATCCCGATATTCTCCAGAATGAGAGAACCGCACAAACCACATCCGGGGGCAAGAAGAAGTCCCAGTTTAGGAGCCGCGAAAGTTACAGTTACCTTTGCCTTGATTGCAGATTGATCGCATTTTCCCGTGAGACCATCAACTCCTGTAGGCATGTCAATTGCAACAATCTGTGTATTTAATCCAGTACATTCCACAGCAAGATCAAGAGTACCCCCCCGGAGATTGCCTGTAAAGCCCACGCCCAGAAGAGCATCTACGGCCACCGATGCGGTAACCTGCGGTTCATAGGAGATTGTTCCACCCGCGAAAATGTATCTTTCCATGTTAATTCTGCAGTCTTCAGTAATTTTACTGGAGGAGCTGAAAGAAGGCCGGATAACAACCTGATATCCCCTTTGAAGAAGAAATCTGGCAGTTACAAATCCGTCACCGCCGTTGTTGCCAGGACCTGCATATACCACAACAGTGCCATCTGCCTGAGAAGCGATTCTGCTTACAACTTCAGCGACGGCCAGACCTGCTCTTTCCATCAGGACAATTCCCGGCGTACCCGACTTGATAGTATTCCTGTCCATTTCTGTCATTTCAGACGGAGTCAGCCAGAAAGCCATGTCATTCCCCTTCGATTAAAAGTGCAAAGGTTAGAGATGTTTTTTGGCTCTGAGAGGCTGAGAGAAGCACTTTGCTGGTCCCGGCAAGTTCAAGAGCCATTCCGGAAAGAAGAACCTCCACATCGCTTCCGTTAACAAAAATTTTAATATCATGCCATGATAAAGAGGAATCAAATCCTGTTCCCAGAGCCTTTACAACAGATTCTTTTGCAGAGAACATTACTGCGAAATCCAGATCTTCGGGTTCACGGGCAAGTTCCTCGGGAGAGAACAGTCTTTCCCGGAGTCTGCCGTCGGGTCTGGGTACAGCCCGAAGGAATCTTGAATTATCTACAATATCCGTGCCTGTTTTCATTTAAGCTCCCACCCGCAAAAGAAAGATAGTCGAATGGAATGCGGGTGTCATGTGTTGAGTGATTCGCTTAGCAGGAGAGGGGAGACAGCTTTTCTGCGTGCCACCGGGCGAAGGTGTTACAGGACGCGGTGGAATGGGCTGACGGGTCAGATTCAAGGGCAGACAGAGCTGCTCTGCCCACCATTACAGCATTGTCCGTGGAATACTGAACAGGAGGGAGGAAGAGTTTTATGTTTCTTTTATCACACTCCAGCAGGAATTCTGATCTCAACAGGGA
>Ga0255383_1109_pt1 | contig 13949 bp, 11 predicted proteins | sample ANMaggSSYBR01C12_FD_182100 | JGI IMG/M metagenome (GOLD analysis project Ga0255383, IMG submission 182100) | Sediment cell enrichment communities from methane seep in Santa Monica Basin, California, United Staets - ANME aggregate JGI... | ecosystem: Environmental > Aquatic > Marine > Cold seeps >...
TTAGCAAAACTGGTGAATTCTGCACAACCTGTATAGTACTGATTCCCACTGCAATTTTCAGAGCTGCTGACATTCATGGAATCCGGCTGATCGCCGGATACTCTGCGAAGTGACAGAAGTACCTTTGATTTTGCCTCACGCAGCAAGAAGATAAGAGAAATAGTCGTCAAATTCAGAGAAATGCTTCCATAATTGCTTCTCAGATAGTCTCAAAAGCTGACTTGAGTCGTCGGGCATTCAAAGCCGCTTCGGGAGTGAATGGGCCATTCTCCAGATAGTCAATTTCACTGTTGAGTATCCCGATAATAATCCTTCCCGCTTCCCCTGCCCCGTATATCTCTATCATTGCGTCCTGCTGACTCTGCAGTCTGAGAGAGGTAGTAGTTGCGATGTATTCAGTGTCTGCACCGGGAGCTGAAACAGCCAGGCTGCCGATAATGAAGTGTGCCGCAATTTGGAACTCAATTGATTCTGTTCCGGCAAGTTGTAACAGCCTCCTGGTTTCTCCATCAGGAACAAGCAGGCCAGTGGGTGAAAGAAATGCAACTGACGCCTGAGGACCGCCATTTCTGTACCAGAAGTTCAGTAATTCCCTGGGGGGCTGGTTTGCGCAGCAGTTTCTGAATGAGTTCATGACAGTGTTACCGTAGGAATCAATCTCGCAGGCAAGTTTGAAGTACTTTTGCACTTGCTCCGATCTGTCTGCGGCGGCGGATATCCTTGCTGCTGCATAAAGGGCTTCTCCCGCTGCCGGGTAGTGAGACACAAGTGGTAAACACGGTTCTGCAAGAACGATTGCATATTCATAAGCCATATCCGCCAGCTCAACATTCCCGTTTTCTGCTGCTATAAGGCAGAGTACGGCTCTGTGACATGCAGCATACACCTCTCTGTTCGCGAGGACTTCATGGCATTCCTGCTCAAGACCTTCGAAATCGCCTGCATTGCATCTTTCTAGAAGAGAATATCCTTCCGGTGCTAATTGCAGTTCATTTTCAATTGAGGTCATCATGCTGTTTCTGAGAGAATCACCGCAGGTAGTCAGTATTGAATCTGTTGCCTGTTTCATCCGCTCCACAACATCCGGAGCATTGTTTACTGCAATGGCAAATGTGGTTAGAATACTGGACTTCATGCGATCAATACGCATAGAAGTGTTCCCGCTTGTGGAATTGGTCTGCCAGTTTTGTACAAGAACCTCAAGAAAAGCAATATTCATGAATTCGAAGGACTTTCCCGGTGAAACAAGAGGAGCAATCCTGTATCCTGTATCCATGCAGAAATCCTTCATGTCCTGTCTGTGTTTATACAGATAAATTACATCATCCATAGCACTGTCGAACATGCCCAGTTTGAGGAAAGCATCAACCCGGTTTACCCGCATTGAGGCAAAGTTTTCTGCTCTGACTGAAAGGGAATGGTAAGCAGTGAGTTGTTTTTCCACCAGAACTACTGCAGTCTGAAGATCAGTTGCTGTTGCTGCCTCCCGTCCATAAATATTCCCCAGAGTGTACCAGCTGCCCAGTTCCCAGGAATTGTATCTCAGGGATTCCAGGCAGAGATCCCGCGCTGTTCCGGTTGTCTCGCCGGTTGCCAGTGCTGTCATCGCAGAATTCAGAGAAATTGATGACCTGGTCATTCTGTACACTTTGTATGCTCCGGCCGGAAGAAGAAGAAGCCCAACAACAACGGGTAGGACAGCTGTCCATCGTGGAAGTTTTTTAATACTGCTCTGCCCCGCCGGCATAAGAGACATGAGCATTACCATAAGGTAAACCGATGTTGTCCACCTGAGAGCCACAGAGGTAAGTCCCTCCAGCAACAGAACAATCACACCGGTAATTATACCCCACTCGATAAGGGTTTTCTTTCTTTTGTTCAGGGCTTGTTTCAGCAGAATGATAATCAGCGCGGCCCAGAGAACAAATCCAATCAGGCCACTCTCTGCAAGAATTTCAAGAGGTTCGCTGTGAGCGTGAACTGTATTCGTTGAAACTCCCCGCAGGAAGAAGTCGGAAGATCGGAATCGCGGGAAGAGCAGCTGAAAGGAACCGTTGCCCCATCCAAAGAGAGGTTTCTGAAAAAACATTCTGGAAGAGCCTTCCCAGATAACCTGTCTGACGCCCGGTGTACCTCCCATGGCAGGCAGAGGAAGCTGCGGAAGAAACACCGTTACAGTAGCAGCAACAAAGAAGAGAACAAGAAGCAGATTCAGGAGTCCGGGTTTCCATCGGATGCACAGAACAGCAGCGGTTGCCCCTGCCATAGCGATAACACTGCTGCGTGTTCCGGTCATAATCAGTGAAGTAATGCACAGAATCAGAAACAGCAAAAGCAGTAATACTTTTTTCCAGCCCTTTCCAAGCAGAAAAGTAAAACCGACTGGAAGCAGTCCGGCTGCAAAACTGCCCAGGAGGTTGGCGTTGCTGAATACACCTGCAAGCCGCTGGGAGGATGAATGCAGAAAGAGAGATACCAGAATCGCAAAACTTCCACCGGAAAGAACAGGAATCAGTATTTTTTTCCTTTCCAAACGGAAGGCTCGAATAACGATGAAGATTCCTGCAGCGGAAGAAACCAGAAGAATCCGTGTAACACCCGGGTTTGAGGGAGCATACACATGAAGAACTGTCACTGCGGGAACAAGAAGAAGCAGATGAATTGGAAGGTTCTCAGGAAGAGAAGTATCCTTTATCATTTTCAGACCTAGAAATACCAGAAGCAGCCCTGCCGACAGAGTGAATAAAAAAAGCTTAATCAATGCGGAATTGTAGCAACCTGGAATGATTGCAGCAGGAACTGCGACAGCCATTATCCAGATGACGGCCACCGGCAGTTTTTCAGAAATAGCTCTGCTCAGTATCAGGGAATCCTTACTACGGTTCGCGTTTCTGACATGCCTCCTGCAGTGAGTCTTAAGAAGTACAAGCCGGGAGCAAGATCAGCTCCTGTAACCGTAAGGTTATGCTCTCCTCCTGGAAGAATTCCCGAATGGATAGTTTGAACTTTGCGACCTGCAAGATCGTACAGATCCATAGCCACAAAACACTCTCCAGGCAAAGTAAAGGACACAGCAGAAGATGCTGTGAACGGATTCGGGCTGGTCAGAATACCGGTTTGCGGAGTTGAAGAAAGGGAGTGGCTGAACTCTGCAATCCCTGTTGGATCCTCTCCGAAGCGAAGTATCATGCCATAGTCGCCGCAACCCCATCCGTTGTTTACATCAATAAAGGATATCCTTTCCAGCAGGTTTTCAGGTCCATACGGTGAGTGTGAAACAGTATTTCCACCGTTTGATGTAGTACCAAAGTTCGCATTGCTGTAGCCAGTTAAATATCCATCGAGTCCATTTTCAGCAAACCAGACATCTCTGTAGTCGTTTCCGGTGACAGCAACGGTTTCCCAGGTACATCCATTATTCTGTGTCTGTACAATTGTTCCGTTCCATCCAACAGCCCAGACTGTATCGGCATTCAAGGCAAAAAGCCCGTGAAAGGTATGTGTCATTGAACTTGTCTGTTCTGACCAGGAATCACTGTTGAAGTCAAAGCAGATGATCTTACCACTGCTGCCAACAGCCCAGCCTCTGTCTGTATCACCGAAACAGACACTGCTCAGACTAACACTGCCAAAACCGGTTTTCTCTGTCCAGCTGACCCCGCCGTCTGTCGTATAAATAATCTCGCTGTATAACCCAACGGCAACTCCGCAATCTTCATTCATGAAATCAACCGACATAAAACCCACAGTTGGAACTGCGGGAGTGATTTCCGTCCAGTTTGTACCACCGTTAACAGTTTTGAGAATAACTCCACTACTTGATGAATTCCCTACGCAATAACCAAGAAGAGTTGTCTGGAAGCAGATATCCCGTAAGGAGAAATCATCATCTATAATCTGGCTCTCCCAGTTTACTCCGCCATCACTGGATCTCATGATTACTCCGTTGTCGCCACAGGCCCAAATACGATTTTCACCGAAGTGAACAACAGCATTCATATTTTCAAGAGTTTGATGGGTGGAAAGCTGACTCCAATCTCCTGCTGAGTTCCGAAAGTACATCAGTCCGTACAGACCAGCAGTGAATACCCTTGTATCAGAGGGAACTGATACTGACTTAAGGCCTGTATATGTTGGAAGTTCAAACTCGGAAGGCATTGTCTCATACACCCACTGTTCACCGGCATTCTCCGTTACCGCAACTCCGTATCTGCCTGAAACAGCTCCCAGATTCACATTGAAGTCCACATCCGAGAAATACTCATAAAGCAAACTATAAACAACAGACCAGATGTTGCCACCGTCGCCGGTAAAAACCACAAGACTATCACCTACAGCAAAACCGCAAGAGTCATCTATAAAATGGATACCGTCATAACCCACTGGCGTGCCGGTATTCTTCTCCACCCAGAAGGCTCCTGCAGTTACTGTGTGCAGGAGTTTGCCTGTGTTTCCTGTTGTCCAACCAGTGGTTGAGCTGATGAATGAGACATCTTGTATGTGAGAGGTGATTCCACTTCCCTGAGTTTGCCACGAATTGCCGCCATTCATTGTTCGCAGGATAGTACCACACGTTCCTACAACTGTACCGTAGTTCTCATCAGTAAACTCAATGGCTTTAAAATGCTGAGCAGCGGGATAGGAAATAGACCAGTTATCTCCCCCGTTAGCGGTGCGAATAATAAATCCATCATTGCCGCAGATCCATCCCCTGCTGGTATTCAGGAAGAATACCCGCCTAAGAATTTTACTTCCTCTGTAAAGCTCTTCCCAGGTAGTTCCTCCATCATCAGTTCCGTAGATTGCTCCCTGAAAAGTGACAATCCATCCGTTATCGTTGTCGATAAAATGAATCCCGTTAATTGAGGAACCGGTAGGATAGGGATGCTGCCAGAACCAGGATGATTCCGCCATGGCAGGTATTGAAAAAACAAGCACTGCAAAAAGCAGTGCCACGCAGTTTACTGACCTTTTAATGAACATGGAAATCTCCATTCCAGAAATTCCAAAAAGACAAAAACTATAAGTCTAAGATAAAAGAATCAGCAATATACCACAAGAGCTTGAAATTGCGTTATAGAGGAGTGTATTTTAACATAGCATGGAATGCTTAGAATGAAGACGGCACTTGTATACCACAGCTATGACCTTGTAAGGGCTTGCTATCTTGCCGGTGTATCTGTATCCTCAACAGCTACGCTCGGGAGTGCTGAGACAGTCGGTGCTCGGAACGCAGGACTGGTTCTGAGGAGATTCAGCGGCAGAAAGGAAAGAGCTGGTGGATGACAGAAGCCTGATCGCAGCCATCAACTGGAACGGAAAGAATTTCATAACAGGGATGATTGATTCCCTTCTGCCGCAGATGAGAGAAACAAACACGCGACTGCTGGTTTTCGACAACGGGTCTGAAGATGGTTCCGCAGATCTGGTTGAGGAAAATTACAGCAGCACTGGAATAGTGAGTGTATACCGTAACGGAGAGAACATAGGCTTCGGGAAAGCCGCCAACAGAATTTTATCCGACGCTGGTTGTTCAACAGTCGTTCTTGTTAATACTGACACAGTTCTCAAACCCGGCTGTCTGAGGAATCTCCTGTTGTCGCTGGAATCAAGACCCGAAGTAGCTTTCGCCGGACCCAGACTTCTCTGGCCCGATGGCAATTTGCAACACTCCAGACGCGACTTTCCTTTCCCGGGCAGGCTGCTCCTTGAACACATCCCTCTCCTGAAAAACCGAACAGCAAGATTCTCTGCCCATGACAAGGGCTGCTACACTGACTGGCTGATAGGGGCCATGATGGCTATAAGAGTCAAGGCTTTCAATGATGCTGGAGGATTCGCAGAGGAGTTCTTCTTTTTTCATGAAGAAACCGATCTCCAATTCCGTCTGAAAGAAATCGGCTGGAAGGTTTGGTTTGAACCTTCTGCAGAGGTGTTCCACATTGAAGGGGCATCTTCCAGTCAGAAATACGGTAGTCGGATATACCTTCGCAATATTCCCGGAAAACTGTTGTTCCTGGAGAAACACGGGAAGCCCGCTGATATAATTTCTTTCAAAATATTGATGACACTACTTCAAATTCAGCGCGTGATGGCCGGTAGAATTTTCCGGAAACTTGCGATAGCTGATGTTCGTTTCACTTCTGGATACTGCCGCGAAGCAATCCAGTTACTCTGGTACAAGGGGGCTTCATGATTCGCGTGTTCAAACCTTCCTATGACAACCATGAGCTTGAAGCTGTTGCTGGGGTTTTGAAATCGGGCTGGGTCGGTCTTGGCCCGAAAACCGCTGAATTCGAACGGGCTTTTGCTTCTTTCTGCAATGTGAATCACTGCATTGGCCTGAACTCGGGAACTGCTGCCATCAATATGGCTCTCAGCCTGCTCGATATCGGAGAAGGCGACGAAGTCATAATACCGACTATGACTTTTTTGTCCGGAGCACACTGCGTAATCAATCACGGAGCAGCACCTGTTTTTGTTGATGTTGACAGAGAAACTCTGAACATTGACCTGAATGATGTTGCAAGAAAAATTACACCTGGAACAAAAGCCATAATCCCTGTTCACTACGGCGGCAGGCCTGTCAGAATGGATGAACTGAAGGGCATCGCGGGGAACATCCCAATATTGGAGGATTGTGCTCACGCCACCGGATCAAGGTACAAAGGACAACCTGCTGGAAGCATCGGCGCAATGGGCTGCTTCAGTTTTCATGCTGTGAAGAATCTGGCTATGGGTGAAGGGGGCGCTATTACCCTGAAAGATGCATCAATGGCAGAACGCGCAAAAAGAAAACGCTGGCTGGGCATAGACCGGGAGACATGGGACAGATCCCTGATGGACAGATCCTACTGGTGGGAATATTCAATTAATGAAATCGGCGTAAAAGCTCATCTGAACGATATTCACGCAGCCATCGGTCTCGTTCAGCTCGGGAAACTGGAGAAGGCAAACCAACGCAGAAGAGAGATTGTAAGGATGTATCGACAGGGTCTGCGGGAAATTGAACAGTTGGAGATGCCTCCTGAGGAAACTGCTGATTTCGTATCATCATGGCACATCTTTCATATAAAAGCTCAGCACAGAGATGAGTTGAATCTTTTTCTGGACAGAAACGGAATAAGCACCAGTGTGCATTACAAACCACTGCATCTCTATTCCTGCTATGGTGCTCAATCTTCACTGCCCGTGGCAGAGGCTGTGTTCAAAAGAATTTTATCCCTGCCTCTTTATCCTGATCTCACCGATAAAGAAGTTTTGTATGTAATAGATGCAATCCGGAAATTCTATCATGGCAAATGAAGGTACGTATCCGAGAATAGTATGCATGTGCGGCAGAGAAATCGGTTACAGGATAGCAGATTTTCTTCTTGATCAGCAGGTGGAAACAAGATTCGCAGTAAACGAGAATGAAAAAACCGGGGACTGGTACAGAACACCCCGGGAACTGGATATCATTGAGATCTCTGAATATGAAATTCCGGCGTTCAAACCCGACCTTATCATTGTTGCTTTTTATCACAGAATTATTCCGGAAAGCATTTTTACACTTCCACGGTATGGCTGCTGGAATCTGCATCTCGGCGACGCAGAACGGTACAGGGGTGCCTATCCGAATATCCACGCTCTGTGTAATGGAGACACATCCTATGCTGTTACACTTCATAAAATAGATCAGGGGATTGATACCGGTGACATTCTTTCTAAGATTTCTTTTCCCATAACCCCAGAAATGACAGGCAGAGAGTTGTACAGCAGGATGACCGGGGAAGGACTCAATCTTTTCCTCAGGCACTACAGTGACCTGATAAACGGCAGAGCACTTGAGAAGACTCATGTACAGAACAGCACTGAAGCTGTAACACATTTCAGAAAAGAACTGTCTCACGAGGTATACCCTTCTGAAGAATTCATCAACTCCGTAAGGGCTTTGACTTTCCCCCCCTTTCCCCCGCCCTATTTCAAGATAGGAGACCATCGCTTCATTGTAGTTGAGGACAAACCTGAATCAAGTGTTTGAGCCTGCTGATCCAGCGTACAGTTTTACACCACCTGAGTCTGGCAATTATACACTTATCAACCCCTTGACACATCGCTGTTATTGTTGCAATAATACTTTCATGATATTAGTATTACTGTTACCATAACAATATGGAGGCCGAAATGAAAATTCCTTGTCTGTGCTCTATTCTGCTTCTTGCCGTACTGAGTTACAATAATGATGTTGCCGGCTCTGATGGAATTGATAACTTCGATGCGCTTGATGACAAGAGTTCAGACTGGCCCTTCATGCTGAAAATCTCAGAATGAATACTGAAGGATATTCAATAATCCAGTCAGGTTGACGTACAGGAGCTGTCCGCAGACGCTCCCTCAAGAAATAATATCTACCGTAGCTCAACAACCAGGAGGAATTTTGAGCGAACAACAGAATCGAATTGATGCTCTTACCGAGCTTGGCCTGACTGATCTTGAAGCAAGGATTTACATTCTCCTTACAAAACAACCGAAACTGTCAGGATACAGAGTAGCCAAGATTCTTGGCCGGTCTGTGCCTAACATCTATAACACTCTCAGTGCCATGGCAAAAAAGGGGCTTGTTCTGACCAGTCTGAAGGGAACCACGAACATCTATATTCCCACCCCCCTTGAAGAATACCTGGAACAGCACACCAGAAATGCAGAAAGACTTATGAATAGAACAAGACAGGTCTTCAAAGGTATGAATGCCAGCGAGAGCAATCCTTCCACGGGTATATACCAGTTGGAAAACACCGAACAGGTACTGGAAAAAGCCCGGAAACTAATTAGCAATGCAACCGGAAGAATAACCATCACTGCTGACAGATTCCCACTGCTTCATCTTTCTGCATTCCTTGCAGAAGCCTCAGGCCGAGGCGTGAATGTCCTGGTTAACAGCTACAGCCACATTGCAATACCGGAATGTGATGTAATTCTCTGGAATCGTCGACCTGATCGGAAACCCTGGCCGGGGAACTGGCTTATACTTGTTGCGGACGGTAGTGAACTTGTTGTTTCATTCTTCTCTATGGATGCGAAAGTGGTTAACGCAATATGGGCAGATAATCAGTATCTCTCACTTGTTCTGCACCATGGAAGATCCGCGGACACGGTACTTGCCGCTGTACTGAACATGCTGAAGAATGATGTACCTGTGGAACAGCTGAAAGCGGAAACTCTGAGACTCACGGAAAAACACATCTTTGGAATCAAACACAGTAATCTTTTCAACACCATGCAGACGGAAATGGAAAACCCTCCGGAGTGACATCACAGATCAAGGAGTAAGCCTCATCCCAGATGAGCAAATACTCTCCAGTTGTTAAAAGCGTACCCGAGACCTGCGCCTGTCCAGAAGTACCGCAGTGAAAGGGATAGAGCCTGAACAGACTTCCAGAGAAAGCAGCTTTAGCCTTGCGGACTGATAAGTCTGTTCTCTAATTTGCAATGCTTATCCCTGACCGGTGAGCATCCTTCTGAAAATCGGAATCATCGGAGCAAATATTCCGCCAAAGATAACACCTGTAGAAAAACCAATAATAGAGGCCATTCCCCAGCCCTCTTTCAATGTAACGGCAAAAACCACAGTGAGAACAGCCGCAATGATCATAGTGAGGATTGCGAATCGGCGCATGCAGCCGCCTTTTGATTGCGGTTTCCGGACTGTTTTGAGTTCAGGCATGTGAACAAGCTCAGGTTTTGCAGCGGTAAGCTTTTCTGTGATTCTGAACGGAGCCTTGTTGTTACTGTCATGGTTGGGCATTTTCCTGAAAAGAATGTGAGTAAGCTTTCCCGTATTCTCCTTGAACAACAGCGTTCCTGTCATTGCATCAGTGATTTGTGATTCAAGGTTCAGCTTCATCAGTTTAGGTGTGGATGCATCACCCGCAATGGCATAGACAAACTCCAGTTCCTCAAATGGGATTCTCCGTGACTCCTTCGTATTTCCTGTGAAAGAAATGAACTCCAGAAAAACAGCAGAAGGAGTCAGTGCCACGAAAACATTCTTCATTCCAAGTACGCCCCATCCGAATGCAAGAATGTCTTCCCCGGCTGCCTGCTGAAGACGAATTCTGAGTTCCTCACTGTTCTTTACCTGTGCCATATCTGATCTCCCCTGTTGAAAAATGCTATGTCGGTTGAATATGCTCAGTAGAACGGATTTGACCAACACACGGGATTACCGCCTTGACAGGAGAATTCAGATGCCTGCTGCAATTTTGTGAAGGGCTTGTTCTGTATAATTTTATTTTGGGGTTTCCTGTTTATGAAGCACTTACTATTGAGCAGTGATTTCATGGAAACTGTTTGACATTAGCGGTGCCTGAAACTGCTATATTTCTATTGTGGGTAGTGTGTTGTGCTCAAATGCCCAGGAAAGGGGAAACCTGTGGCGCTTAAAAGCCTGCTTTCCTTCAGGAGGTAACTGTCATGAAATATACTCTTGTATGCCTCGCGCTGCTGCATGCAATTGCTTCGGCCGGATATGTACCGGTCGGACTTGCATCAGGTTACGAAACAGACGCTGACTGGTTAAGATACGACGACGGCACACCGGCCTGGATTACATGGGAAGGTGCTTACAGAGGTGTATGGTTCAATCTTGAGGATTTTACTCCCGGATTGTCTGAGATCGAGATAGAGGAAGCAGAACTCTGGTTCTACCACCAATCAGTAATCACCGGATGGGATACATCTTCGTTCTATTTTGAGATATGGAACGGTGCCCTGGCTCCGGCCGCATTACTCGATCAAACAACAGTCACAGCTCTTCACTACGCACCTGCCTTTGTTTTTTACCCAACGTCAATACTTGCTGAGAATAATTTCTGGTGCATTACAAATACGGCATTAAGCAGCGGAGGATGGCCATCAAATCTGAGTGACGGCATTTCCCCCGGCGTTATCTACCACAGTTTTCACAGCGATGATTTTATTGACTGGGAGCCCTGGGATATGAATGGTGCCTGCAACTATTTTGTTGCAATCCGGGGCTGGCCACCCGATGGATTGAACGCTTTAACCTGGGGAGCTTTAAAAACAACTTTTTAATTATCAGTTACCGGCAGTGTGTTACAGATTGTAATTCAGCACACTCTTTAACACTGTTTCACGAATAATACCCTCAAAGGTTCATCCGAATCACACGTGCAGTGTAATTGAATGAAGATCCTTCAATCCTGCAGAAATACACCCCCGGGCAAACACGATGCCCTTCCCCGTCAGTTCCGTCCCATATTATGGAATAAGAACCGGCCTCCGTCTGTTGATCAACAAGAGTAGTTACAATTCTACCGGAAGTATTATAGATTGACAGAGATAACGCTCCATCTGCGCCGGCAGGAACAGAATAAGCAATTTCTGCTGCCAGGCTGAAGGGATTGGGAGAAATGTGAATATTTGACAATTCCGGTATTGTACCTGGCTGAGGTTGCGAAATCGAGGTTTCCGGTCCCAGTTTTATCAGATAGATGTTGTATTCCCCGGCAAAATAGTCGTATGTACTTCCGGCAACAATGAAACCGCCATCAGTGGTTAAATCAATCGATCTGCCCTGATCCAGATTCTCTCCTCCAATGGTCTTTGACCAGACAGTATCGCCAGTGTCATCCGTTCTTATCAGCCAGACATCAAAATTACCGGCTCCGAATGATTCAGTGTAACCGGCAACAACATACCCGCCATCACCTGTCTGCCGAACCGAACAGCCGCAGTCTTCATCAATCCCGCCAAAAGTCTTTGTCCACACGCCTTCACCATCACCGTCGGTTTTTATCAACCAGATGTCGTAGTCACCCGCACCGTAGGACTTAGTGTCACCGGCAAGAATGTATCCACCGTCCACAGTCTCTCTAACGGAATGACTGCGCTCACAACCGCTCCCTCCAAAGGTTTTTGTCCATAAGGAAGCACCTGTACTGCTGGTCTTTATCAGCCAGAAATCGCTGCTTCCCGCTCCGTAGGAATAGGTATCAGCAAGAACAATGTAACCGCCGTCACTGGTCTGTTGAACTGACATGCCATTATCGCCGTTATCTGCTCCGAATAGCCTTACCCATTCAGACTCTCCATTTGCATCAGTTTTCACCAGACAGACATCCCAGTCTCCTGTGCCGGAAGTATCCGTCATACCGGTAAGGATGTAGCCTCCGTCCGAGGTTTGCTGTACTGATGTTGCCCAGTCCCAGGCTAATCCTCCGAATGTTTTTGTCCACAGTAAATCGCCGGCGCTGTCAGTTCTGATAAGCCATATATCAAGACCGCCTGCTCCGTAGGAACTGGTATAGCCTGCTATAATGTATCCTCCGTCTGTGGTCTGATCCACAGAGAATCCCCGATCCTCTCCAGTGCCTCCGTAGGTTTTTGCCCACAGGGTATCACCCTCACTGTCTGTTTTGATAAGCCAGACATCGAAATTGCCTTCTCCGAAGGAATCCGTGTCACCCACAACGATGTATCCACCATCCGTTGTCTGCTGAACGTCCCTTCCGAACTCGTAAATTCCTCCCCCGAATACTTGTGTCCACTGCACAACAGGCTCAATCTGAGCTGCTGATGCCGATGTCAGCAACGCTAATAAAATAAGTAGAAGCATCTTTTTCTTTTGTACCATTACTTGCCTTTCGGACTGGATAAGTCTGCAATATTACTGGTGAACCAAATTCCCTTAAAGAGTGGGAATCCGGCTATACACTGTTCCTTAAAGAGTAGTCCTCGCCATAAAGCCTGATAAAGCATTCTGGGCATATCCCGTGGGAAAATGTCGCGGTTGTGTTGTCGGAAATATAGGACTCGATCTGTTGCCAATAGCCTTCATCGTCTCTGATCTTTTTGCAGCAGGCACAAATCGGAAGCATTCCCTGAAGCTTCTTAACATCTTCAATGGCTTCGCGAAGCTGATTGTTGACTTCAGTAAGTTCTGTGTTTTTGAGGCGGTAAATCTCGGCTTCCTTTTCCTTCTTCTCGGTCTCAAACTGCACCTGAAGCGTTGCGATCTTCTCAATGCTCTTCTCGTTTGTGTGATCTTTCTGTCGTTTGTTGAGTTCTCTGCTGTAGCTGAGTGCCTTCTTCAGGTCACCCTTCTTTTCGTACAGTTTCGTCATCCTCTCCAGACAGATAACTTCATAGTCCACTATTTTCAATGACTTTGTCAACTCCAGCCCTTTGCTGATAAATTTTTCTGCTTCATCGAGACGATTGAGATGGGTACATACATTGCCGACGCAGGAGCTGACATAGGCTATTCCTCGCTTGTTACCCAGTTTCTGGTATATCTCAAGGCTCTTGATATAATACCCGTGTGCCTTTTCATACTCGCAAAGATCTTCATACAGATTTCCAAGATTACTGAGTGTACTGGCTGTCTGCTTTCTTTCCCCCGCGGCTTCACTGATATCGAGAGCTTTCAAAAAGTATTTCCGGGCACTTTCAAGCTCTCCTTTTTTGCCGAATATAGAACCCAGGTTGTTGTAGAGTATTGGCAGATGCCGATGTTTGTCTAACTGCTCCCATGCCAACTGCGCGGGTTCGTAGAAAGAGAGCGCCAGATCAAGTCGATCAATGTTTGCGTAACAGACACCAATATTGAAGTAGCAGGAAGCGAGTTTACTTTCTCCGGCGCCGGATTCCTGCTTAACCTTCAGAGCCGCATGGCAATGTTCAAGCGCTTTGTCTTCCAGCCCCTGACTCAGGTACATGTGCCCCATTTTTTCGTGAACAGCCGCAATACCGATCTTATTATCGAGCTTCTGATAGATTTCCATGGCCCTTCCACAGTACAGCAGAGCTTCTTCAAAATTTCCCGCCTCAATATAAAATATGCCAAGCACAGCATCGCTTGCCGCCTTCAGATTCTCAAGGCCGAGGCTGCCGGCAAGATCGTATGCTTCAAGAGCATATGCTTCCGATTTGTCGGGGGTTGAATG
>Ga0255383_1118_pt1 | contig 13875 bp, 10 predicted proteins | sample ANMaggSSYBR01C12_FD_182100 | JGI IMG/M metagenome (GOLD analysis project Ga0255383, IMG submission 182100) | Sediment cell enrichment communities from methane seep in Santa Monica Basin, California, United Staets - ANME aggregate JGI... | ecosystem: Environmental > Aquatic > Marine > Cold seeps >...
ACTGAACCGAGGCTTCAAGGGTTAAAGACGGCGCTATGTTCATCTCTCCTCTGATATTTCTTATGCCGGATATAATTTCTGTGATAACTTCCATTTTCGATTCAGCTTCAGGGTCTTTTTTGGTAATCAGATAATCGGAAGAAGTTGCAGGAAATGCCGCCTTCATTATGGAGCCTTCTGTTCCCGGCAACTTGTGCCAGATTTCTTCTGTAACAAAGGGCATAAAAGGATGAAGAAGAAGAAGTATATCATGCAGAAGTCGCCAGAGAACGCTCAGAGTTGACTGACGCTCGTTTTGCTTTTCTTTTGCATATAAGGTGGGCTTGATTACTTCCAGATACCAGTCGCAGAACTCATGCCATACGAATTTGTAAATTGCCCCGGCAGCTTCATTGAACCTGTAATTATCCAGAGTGTCATTAACGTTTTCCGTAACGGTGTTCAGCCTGGATAAAATCCACCTGTCGGGAAGCGAAAGTTGATTGTAATCAATGTCGTCATAGCCTTTATTTAGATGCATAAGGGAAAAACGGGAGGCATTCCAGAGCTTGTTGACAAAATTGCGGTATCCTTCGACTCTTTTTTCAGACATTTTTATGTCGCGTCCCTGAGCCGCAAAGGCAGATAGAGTAAAACGGAATGCATCGGTTCCATAATGATCTATAACAGTGAGCGGATCGATTACATTTCCTTTTGACTTGCTCATCTTACTGCCTTCTTCATCGCGTACCAGTGCATGTATATAAACGTCTTTAAAAGGTACTTCTCCCATGAAATGGATACCCATCATCATCATGCGCGCAATCCAGAAAAACAGTATATCAAACCCGGTTATAAGAACCGATGTGGGATAAAAGGTTTTTAAAAGAGGTGTTTCTTCAGGCCAGCCCATTGTGGAAAAGGGCCACAGCGCAGAGCTGAACCAGGTGTCAAGGACATCGGATTCCTGAACAAGGTTTTTGCCGCCGCATTTCGGGCACGTTTCCGGAGTATCAACGGCAACGATCACTTCATTGCAGTTTTCGCAGGTCCATACCGGTATCTGGTGACCCCACCAGATTTGTCTTGAAATACACCAGGGCCTGATTTCGTTCATCCAGTTATAATAATTTTTGGTCCATGATTCCGGGATTATTTTTGTTTTACCATCCTCAACTGCTTTAACAGCTTTTTTTGCAAGAGGTTTAACATTAACAAACCACTGTTTGGATAAATTTGGCTCAACTACTGTTTTGCAGCGGTAACAGTAACCCACCTTATGTTTATGAGGCTCGATTTTTTCGAGAAGGCCTTCTTTTTTAAGGGCTTTGAGAACAGCCTCCCTGCATTCGAAACGGTCAAGGCCTTTAAATTGCCCTGCCTCGGATGTCATTAACCCGTCATCGCCTATGACTTTTATGCTTGGAAGATTATGACGTCTTCCTATCTCAAAGTCGTTTGGATCATGGGCAGGAGTAACTTTCAATGCACCGGTACCAAAAGACGTATCAACATATTTTTCCCTGATTATGGGAATAGTCCTGTTCATAAGCGGAAGTATGACTTCGTTATATCCGATATTCCGGTAGCGCTCATCTTCAGGATTGACAGCAATCGCTGTATCTCCGAGCATTGTTTCAGGCCTTGTGGTTGCAACAATAATTACGCAGGAACCATCGGTTGAGGGATATTTTATGTGATAAAGATGGCCGCCATGCTCTTCATGTTCTACTTCAAGATCTGCAAGGGCTGTATGGCAACGCTGACACCAGTTAATAATATAATTGTCGCGGTAGATAAGGCCTTCATTATAAAGCTGAACAAAAACCTTTCGAACGGCGAGTGACAGCCCTTCATCCATGGTAAAGCGTTCGCGGTCCCAGTCGCATGATGCTCCAAGACGTTTAAGCTGGCTTATGATTGCGCTGCCGTATTCCTTGCGCCATTTCCACACAGCCTCGATAAACTTTTCTCTGCCTAGCTGATGACGGTCACGCCCCTCGCCGGCAAGGTTTTTTTCCACAACATTCTGAGTTGCGATACCTGCGTGGTCGGTGCCTGGCATCCATAATACATTGTCGCCATGCATTCTCCTGTACCGGCAAAGAATATCCTGCATTGTAATATTGAGGGCATGGCCCATATGGAGAACGCCTGTTACGTTTGGCGGGGGTATTACTATTGAATATGGTTTTTGAGAGCTTTTATCTTTGGCTGCAAAAAGTTGTTCTTTTTCCCAGAAATCATACCAGCGTTTTTCTACTTCATGTGGTTCATAACCCTTATCAAGAATATTTGAAGTCATGTGTTAATCTTTCTCAGTTCAAAATTTGAATAGGGGATTATTAAATAATCCCCTATTTTTTTATCGTTCACATTTTCCAATTCCCTAAAGGTCTCATTCGAGCAGAAGAGCCTTTAGCCTTTGTATTTCTTTTGTGACTGTTTTTTCTATTACTTCAGTAAGCATGCTGTCGATTTTGTCAGCATACATCTTCTTTATAACTCTTTCTAAAGCTTCGTCAACCTGCTCTGGAGATAATGGGATAGGCTCAGGGGTATCAGAAGCGGTCTCCTTTTCATAGGCGGCCGCCTGTTGCGTGTCTTCTACAACATCTGCAATTAGCTGTCCAAGCTCATCCGATTCTTCCTCAGGCTCAAGTGATATATCCTGTTTTTTATCCTCTGAGGCATCTAATTCTAAACCTAAATCCGCAGAATCGACAAATTCATCATCTAAATAATTATCTATTTCTATGTCTTTATTAAGGTCGTCTTCTAATTTAACTATATTGTCTAAAATATCATCATCAAGCTCAGGGACTTTTTTTTCTTCTGAAACACTGATTGTTTCATCTATATAATCAGGGAGTTCAATATCATCGATGTCTTCTGTGTCTGAGACAACATCTGTAAGGTCTATAATATCTTCATCATCCTTCGGGCTTGCTTCATCGTTGAGTTGATTTGTATCATTGTTGTCTGTCATATCAACCTCCATGTTAAGACCTTTGAAAAACATCCTCTTTTGTCCGATTTCTACGTCTGACTCAAATTTTAATCCTCAAAATACTCAATGTATTCCTCCGGTTAAAATCTTCGCCATCCTTGAACTCGAACAAAACTGAACATTTTTCAAAGGTCTCATATTTATAAAGTGTCAAAATTTTGCTGAAAATTAAGCAACCCCTTATAATTTTAGGAAATTAGCATATGGCATATGGTGTGTCAAGATATTTGCCTTTTTACACCTGAGACAAAAAAGGATTTGCAGAAGGATATTTTAATCTATAACCTAAATTATGCGCCGATTTTTTATTGAACAATCGAAGATTACAAGTACGAAAATATTTATAACTGGTTCAGATGCAACACATATTAAAAAGGTTTTGCGCATGAAATCAGGAGACAGGATAGGGCTTTTTGACGGCAGGGGCTTTGAGTATGAGGCAAGGATAGAGAATTTATTAGCGGGAAGTGTCGAAGTATCAATAACAAAACGCTTTTTGTCGGTTTCAAAATCTCCGGTACAGATAATAGTGGCTCAGGCCTTATTAAAAGACAAAAAAATGGATAGCCTTGCAAGACAGCTCACTGAAATAGGGGTGACCAGGTTAATTCCTTTTACATCTATTCGATCGGTTCCAAGACCTGACAAAAAAAGGCTTTCAGCGCGCAGAAAACGATGGGAAAAAATTGCAATAGAGGCTCTCAAACAGTGCGGGCGCGGCCATGTTACAGAAATAGGTGAAACAACAACTTTTAATGATGTAATAAAAATAGATGATGAGTGTGAGCTTAAGATTGTCTTTTGGGAAAATGAATCAAAGCCTGTCAGCGATGCAGTTCAACAGGTGCATGATAGGCATTATAGAAAAATTTTGACTGTCCTCGGTCCTGAGGGAGGTTTTTCGGAAAAAGAAATAGAAGATGCAAGAGCCAGCGGATTTGTTACAGCCTCACTTGGTCCACGAATATTAAGAGCTGAGACAGCAGCAGTTGCTGCATGCACAATACTTCAGTATATTTTTGGCGATATGGGTTTAAAAAAATCTTGACAAAAATCAGGGCTTCTAATAGGACAAGTTCTGTTCTTAGGGCTCGGTAAAAAAAAACTTGGTAGAATTTGCGCTCGAATTTGCCGTAGATTTAATCGATCTGATTGAGCAAAACCGCAGGAATAGCGAGCTATTTCGAGGACTTTTGCGATTAAAGATCGGTTAAAGATATGGTGAAGTCGGGATGCAAAAATGCCAAGTTATTTTTTACCGAGCCCTTAATCAGGCCGAGGTAGCTCAGTCGGTAGAGCAGTGGACTGAAAATCCGCGTGTCGGCAGTTCGATTCTGTCCCTCGGCACTCCTTTTAGCTAACTTCCTTGGTATAGGGTTAGTCGCAGTTTGGCTAACCCTTTTTTAGTTTAGCCGCATGATTCTGATGTTCTTTTTGCGATATGTGATAATCCCTGAACCTTGCCTGCCCAGTTAAATTTTTTGCAGAAAAGGAGCGCAGCGAATTTCACAGGGGGTGTTCTTAATTTATCTTATCTGTCCCATAAGTCTGGAAGATCGTACTGGGATCCAATAAAAAAATATAATCTTAATGCCCTAATCAAGACGCGGCCCCGAGCCTAATGCCCTAATCAAGACGCGGCCCCGAGCCTCTTCCAGTTGGGTAAAAGTGGGTAAAAGAACTGGGGGTTATGGCAAAGGTCTCATGCCAGGTCCCAGGGTACGGCGTAGTCACATTCGGACAACTGAATAATGCCTGAGCATGGGGCGATGACTAAACCATGGGCAATATTAAGCCGTGGATATTTTTTGCGAAATGCAGAAATTCCCATTGTGTCGCGGCGGGAAGGGTTGGTTTTAGCTTTTATTTCAATTGGATGGAGAATTCCGTTATATTCCAGTATAATATCAACTTCTGCGCCGCTGTATGTCCTCCAGTGATAAAAATTAGGCATTGGCGATAAAAAGGCAGTCTGTTTTCTTAATTCGGTTGCAACAGCAGTTTCAAACATTGCTCCCCAGAGAGGATGTCCACCGATGGCTTTAGGCGTAGATATAGCCTGAGTCAAGCAGGCAAGGCCAGTGTCTGCAATATATCCCTTTGGCTTGTTACTGACCCTTTTTATTAAGTTTCCTGAATATGCGGGAATTTCAAACCACTGGAAAGTGGCTTTTAAAATATCGAGCCATCTTTGAGCTGTTTGCGGTGTTAGACCCAATTCTCTGCCCAGTTGGCTATAATTTATTTCCTGTGCTGTTAAGGCGGAAACAAGTTGAAGAAATCTGCCGAATAGCTGCAAATCTGATACTTCAGCTAAAAGCCTTACATCCCGTTCAATATAAGTGCGCTGGTAAGCATTGAGAAAATCCGGGATGACTTCAGAGGCCAGGAATTGTGCTTCCGGCAAAAAACCCCGCCAGAGCTGTTCGTAGAGGGTTATTTTATATGTAAGTCGTGACTGGTTCATGGTCAGGAATATATCCGGCGAATCCAGCCATCTTGCAATCCATGGAATAATTGAATCGCTTTGGCTGATTTCAAGCAGACAAAAACTGTGCAGATCCAGAAAAACAGCACGGCCGGCAAGACTTTCCGACATGGATTTCATTACACCCCATTGTTGGGAACCTGTAAGAATATATTGGCCAGAGGCGCGATTAAGATCAATACGCCGTTTTATCGAAGCAACCAACTCCGGAGCATACTGAATTTCATCAAGAATCAGGGGAGGGGGATGATTATCTAAAAAAAGTTCAGGATCTTGCCGAGCGTTTTCAATATCAATAACAGGATCAAAAACAACAATTTCTGACTCTATACCCAATGTATTTTGAAGCAGCGTACTTTTTCCGACTTGCCGGGCACCACTGATAACAACTACGGGAAAGGATTCAACCAGCTTATAAAGTTTGTCTGTCAATATTCTTCTGATATACATGGTGTAATATTGATGATAGCATCATTAAAAGTCAAGTATTTATTTGAAAGGCCGACATGCAGTGAGACCTTTGAAAAATGTTTCCCGCTAAAAGCGGGATTCAAGTTCAAGGAAGGCAAAAATTTTAAATGCAGGAATACATTGAGTATTTCGAGGATAGCGCTATTTGGGCAAAAGGTGGCGTTTTGCAAAGGTCTCGTATAGGGTTGGTCGCAGTTTGGCTAACCCTTTTTTAGTTTAACCGCATATAAGGTTCAAAGCTTCATCTTAATGCACTAATCAAGACACGGCCCCAATCACGCACCGCTTCCCCTATCTCGCTTAGGATTATATAATTTTTGCCTTTCTATTAAAAATAATGTAGTATTAATATATTAAAGCAATTAAGAAACGACCTGTTAATATCAAATATCACTGAATCAAATTATTTGTAGAGGATCTGAATGAACAGGTAAGGGTATCTGAATATGAATTTTCAATGGTTCATTTCGGATTTGTAAAATAAAAAGGGCAAGGCTTTGGAGGCCGTGCCCGATTGTGCCCAAATTGTGCCCGTCAAGGTCAAAAGTTAACAAACATTTCCAAACGAAACCAAAAATGCCATCAAAAAATGCTTTTGATTCAATATGTTAAAAATACTACCAATTCGGATTTTTCAAATGCTGGACTGAAAATCCGCGTGTCGGCAGTTCGATTCTGTCCCTCGGCACTTCTTTAGCTAACTTCCTTGGTATAGGGTTAGTCGCAGTTTGGCTAACCCTTTTTTAGTTTAGCGAGCCCTTAACCGCATATAAGGTTCAAACCTTTATCTTAATGCACCAATCAAGACGCGGCCCCAATCGTTATTACCTAAATAACCGATAATACTCGTTAAAATTATCAAGATGTTCTTTTGCCGATAAATGAGCATTCGGCTGGGAAATGACAGAATATTTAGACCCAACCAGTTTCCGTAAATCGTTTTCAATAATCTTTGCAACACCTTTCCCAATAACAATTACATGTTCTGGATTGCTTTCTTTAACAGCATTCTTTGTGTAGCCGTTCCATGGTGTGTGAATCAAAGAGAAAAAGTCGCCCGCTGCTACTTCCGTATAACGGGTTCTGTTCCCGAGAACAAACGCTTAATGTTTTCAATATGGCGCAGGTAGATAAGTATTGATATGAAAGCAGCGCATATCGCCAGTACTTTTGAATTGGTCGCCTTCCATACAGCAACTGGAAGCATTAATGCCGCTCCAAGAGATCCGACAGATACCCGGTTGCATAAACATATAAACATTATAAAGGTCAGCAGGGCAAAAAAACACGCTATCGGTGAAATTATAATGAAACACCCTGCTGCAGTTGCGACACCCTTTCCACCACCCTTAAATTTCAGAAAAACAGGAAAAAGATGTCCTAATAAAGCTGAAACAGCTATAATGGATATATATATTTCAGCCCAAAAACCATTAACACCCGTTAATTTGATTGCAAGATATACAGGAAACGCACCTTTAAACACATCGCCTGCCAGGGTAATTATTCCTAGCCTGTTTCCTGCTATTCTTCTAACATTCGTGGCGCCTATGTTGCCGCTGCCCTTTTGCCTGATATCAAGGGTTGTAAACAACTTTGTTAAAATAAAGCCACAGGGAACTGAACCGAGCATATATGCAAAAATCACAAGTGCCGGCAACTTTAATATATTTACAAGATCCATTATAAATTATCTATGAAAAACTACTGACCAGATTATAGTGATAATGCCTGCGAGAATAAAATGAGTCTCAACCAGAAATTCCAGCCTTATGCCGGGAAGCATATAGCCCCGTTCATAGGCTGAAAGAATTACAAATATGAAAACCGGACAGAGCGTAAGCAAGAAGCCAAGGGTTGAGATAAGCTGAAACGCACTCGACAGCAGCAATGTTGCGAAAATAAGAGTTAACATGATTTTTAAAAGGCGCGTGGTCCGCTTTTCTCCCAATAGTATCGGGATAGTTGCCCTTCCTACTATGCGGTCGCCCTGCATATCAAGGGTATCAAAAAAAGCGGTTCTGACAAAAACCATGCAAGCTGACAGAAAAAACACAATAATTGTGCTTACGCCAATACTTTCAGATACTGAAAGAGTGGGGAATATCGAAGTAACGATTCCCCAGGCTACTGCTATAAGAACCGTCTTTGACCCTGGTATATCCCTTATCCTGCGATATCTGCCTCCAAAAAGGCCTTCCGGCAAGAGCCTTATGTTATATGAAAGGCCAAGTAAACTCATGAGGAAAAGAATCAAAAAAGAAGTAATACCCATAAGATAGGCGGCAATCAGGCCTGCACTGCCGGCAAATACAGCAAGTACTGAGAGAAACACCTTATGCTTTCTGTAAAAAAGAGCTCTTTCAGGATCATTGTAATGATCGGCTTTACTGCCGATCAGGTTGTTTAGTATGTGCATGGACAGAACATAAAGTATGGATATAAGAACATGAGGGAAATGGTGCTCGATTCCCTGCAGACTGGTACAGGCGTAACACAGGCATCCGGCACCAAGGGAAACATAGATATTTGTCAAAAGAAGTGATCGTTGTAAGGAAAAAAATGCTTTGCGCCATCTCTGCTCTTTTTTAAAAAATGAAGATTCAAGAGTTCTGTAAACTCTTTTTATTATCCAGTTCGGAGTAGAAGCTCCTGCCGTTAATCCTATGTTTTTGGCTGAGGCAAGGGCTTTTAAATCAAGCTCATCTTCTGATTCAATGTGGTAAGAAGGTTTCCCTGATTCTTTTGCAATTTCAGCAAGCCTCTGGGTGTTAGCGCTGTTATGGCCGCCCACGACTATCACTGCATCTACTGACTTTGCAAAACGTTTTACTTCTGCCTGCCGCCTTGATGTGGAATCACAAATAGTATCAAAAATTTTGTAGTGCGGGAATTTTTTGTTCGCCCATTTTTTTACTTCTTCAAAAAATTCTATGTTCTGAGTGGTTTGAGCAACAATGATGGCCTTTTCAAAGGCAGGAAGAGAATCGAGGTCATTAATATCATCAATAACATATCCCTTGCCATCTGAGTAGCCGTGCAGTCCTATAACCTCCGGATGATCCCTGTCGCCGATAATTATTGATGTATAACTCTGCTCGGCGTGTTTCTTTATAATGGTTTGCACCTTGATTACACGTGTGCATGTGGCGTCTATTATTGTAAAACCGGCTTTTTTCAGCTTTTCCTTTGCCTGGGGAGGAACTCCGTGCGCCCTTATCAGGACAGTGCCTGAACCGTGATCCGGTATATCATCTATGACGGATATTCCCTTTTCTTTTAAAAGGTTCAGGATATGTGGGTTGTGTATCAGAGGACCATATGTAAAGATAGGATTTTTGTGTTTACTGGGCGCATCAAGAGCCATTTCAACTGCTCTGCGTACGCCCATGCAGAAGCCCGCGGTCTTAGCAAGTAATATTTTCATATAATCAGGTTCAGATATTATTGATATTATATAGTTGCTATTTTTCCTTTAGATATATCTTATGCTCTACAAGAGAAAGCGAATGAATACGCGCTTTTAAGAGTTTTTGTTCTCCAAATATGTTGTTTAAGACAAGACCATCGCCTTCAGGTTCGATTGTGTCAACAGCTTCCATGACCAGCTTTTCATCGTTTTCTTCAATAAGATAAGCATTTGCTTCACACATAGTATTTCTCCCTTAGTTATCTGTAAAATCCTTCAGATTTTCCTGTATCAGTGATTCGATAAAATGCGGAAGTGGAATTGAGGATAACCCTATTATTTCAACATTTTCTTGAGTTAGCGGTATGAGAAGTTTTTTGGCGGGGCTGCTTGCAACAGCCTCAGCGATTTTTGGTGTTATTTCACCCATCATGGCATTTGCTAAAATTATACCGATAGGCCCTATGATAACATCAACGCTCTTTATGGTGTGAGCAATGGCATTTTCTCCAGAGGCGCCACGATTTGCTCTTGCCTTAAGCATCTGGGATGTTGCTATAGCATTTGCGCCTAAAGCTATAATTTCAACTTTTTCGCCAAAACATTCTTTGAGCTTCTTTATAATCGTGCTTCCTATCCCGCCGCCTTGTCCGTCAATTACGCATATTCGTTTCATTGTATGTATTTTTTTTATAACTTTTTAATTTTTAGCCTGCTTTTTCGTTCTCTTTTTGAAAGCCGTCTGCTGGGGCCCTTCTTTTTTGTTGTAGGAATCCAGCCGCCTTTATCCTCCCCGTCAATACCCTTTGCAGACATATATTCTGCCATGGCTATCTTTTCTTCAAACATCGGCGAGCTTATAGTGAAAGCCCCTTGAGAAGCCACTGCATTAACTATTTCCAGGTCTGAGCTGACAACTAAAGCTTTTTCCCTTTCTTTTGCAGCCATTTTTATAATAACTGTATCGGCTGACTCACCTATGCGGGAAAACCTTATATCAACTCCTTTTATTTTGTCCCTGCGCTGGAAAAGAAAAGGAGCATTCGTTCCGTCAAAGACAACGGTAATTTTGTGGTGCTTTATTTTTTTATACGCCGCAAGCATATTAATCAGAGCTTCTCTCCCGAGCTGAATATCCTGCCTGTCAAGGTCGCTTAAAGTAGTTGACTGGCGTATTAGATTGTAGCCATCAATAATTATATGAAGAGACATAGTAATTATAATTTGTAGGCATAAGGCATCAGGTGGATAGACTGAAGGCTGAAGCTTTTTTCACCTTCAGCCTTCGGACTTCAGCCTATCCACCTATTAATTACTCTTTTATATAGACTTTCAGATAATTAATTTCACAAGGCCAGAAGGAGGAAGGCGTATTAGTTATACGTCGACGACTGATAACACAGTGAAATTATTTATCTGAAAGTCTATAGCTGTTTTAAAAGGTCTATAAGGCGATCAAGATCGTCATTATTATAAAATTCGATTAGAATTTTTCCCTTTTTCCCATGTCTTTTGATTTGAGTTTTGGTGCCAAGGTGACGTGAAAGATCATCCGCCAGGCTTGAAAGGTATATTTGTTCTGAATCAGGTGGAGATTTCAGGTGCTTTTTCTTTTCTAATTTCAAACGGTTGATCAAATTTTCTGTTTCTCTGACCGAAAGTTTTTTTGAAACAACTGCCCGCCAGGCTACAATTTGCAGTGCTGATGTATCAGCACCTAACAGAGCCCTTGCATGCCCCATGCTAAGGGTATTATCCAGGATACTTGCCTTTATTTGTTCGGGCAGTTTTCTTAGACGAAGTAAATTTGCAACAGCAGATCTGCTTTTTCCTACCCGTTTTGCCACCTGCTCCTGAGTAAGATTAAATTCTGCAATAAGTTGATGGAAGGCTTCTGCTTCTTCCAGAGAATTTAGGTCTTCTCGCTGTATGTTTTCGACAATGGACATCTCCAAAAGATCTGAGTCCGTGATATCTTTTATAAAAGCGGGCACATGGGTGAGCCCTGCCATTTTAGCTGCGCGAAACCGCCTTTCACCGGCTACAAGCTCATAACTGCTTCCATCCTTTCTAAGCAAAAGAGGCTGTATGATTCCCTGTTCTTTAATTGAGTTGCAAAGCTCTTCAAGCTCTTCCTGGGAAAAAGTTATTCGGGGCTGATACCTGTTGGCGTGGATCAGATTTATATCACATTGGAAATAATCAACCCTATCGTTTTCAAAAGGACTAAAATCAGGAATAAGTGCATCAAGGCCTCTTCCAAGTGCCATTTTTTTCCTTTTTTTTAGATTTGAATCAGATTCTTTTTTTTGTTTTGCTTTAGGCATATTGCTATGTTAATTCCTTAAGGAAATTTTTGATATTATTTAGTTTTTATTATCTCTTTTGCCAGATCAAAGTAACTTTTTGCTCCTGTAGAAGCAGCATCGTACAGCAATATAGGTTTCCCAAAACTTGGAGCTTCTCCCAGTCGTACATTTCTGGGAATAATGGTTTTGAAAACAAGATTTTTGAAATATTTCTCCGCATCTTCGGCTACTTGATACGACAGGTTAGTTCTTTTATCAAACATGGTTAAAAGAATGCCGGCAATTTTAAGATTCGGATTTAGATTGCGCTTTATAAGCTTTACTGTTTGCAGAAGCTGGCCAAGCCCTTCCAAAGCATAAAATTCACACTGAAGTGGAATCAGCATTGAATCGGCTGCTGTCAGAGCGTTTACCGTCAGAAGACTTAAAGAGGGCGGGCAGTCTATTATTATATAATCAAATGAATCATTCAGTTGGCCAAGCAGTTTCTTTAATGCAATTTCACGTTCAGGGTTTGACATCATTTCCACTTCAAAACCTATGAGTTCAACTCTCGATGGAATGACTTTCAGGCTATCTATATCGCTGTCCATAATAAGATTCTTGGGTTCGGTTTTTCCAATCATGCCATGATATAACGTCTTGGAAATACAGGTTTTATCAATACCCATTCCTGTGGTGGCATTTCCCTGTGGATCACAATCAACAAGGAGGGTTTTTTTCTCTGAAACCGCTAATGCGGCAGATAGATTGATAGCTGTAGTGGTTTTTCCTACGCCGCCTTTCTGGTTTGCTATGCATATGATTTGTGACATAAAAAATTCCTAACACAAAACTTGTTATTTGAAAAGGATATATAATATGTTAAAATATATATATGAAATTTCATAAAAAAATATTCGTTATATTTTCCGCTTTGATTTTATTAGCTGATGTATGTTTTCCAAAAACGGCTTTATGTATTTCAGTTAAAAAGGAAGAGGAAATGGGGCGTGAGTTCATGAGGGTCGTTTTAGAACACTTTGAACTCATTGAAGACCCTTTTATTGTTAATTATGTTAATAAGATAGGCAATAAAATTATTTTGGCCCTTCCTCCTCAGCCTTTCAATTACCATTTTTATATCATAAAAGAGGATACTTACAATGCTTTTGCGAGTCCTGCAGGTAATATTTTTATAAACAGCGGGCTTTTTGAGGCAATGGAAAACGAGGAAGAACTTGCAGGAATATTATCCCACGAAATAGCTCATGTCGTATGCCGCCATATTTCACAACGTATTGAAAGACAATCAAAAATTGGCCTTATAACACTTGCAGGTATAGCTGCAGGGATATTCCTTGGATTAGAAGGAGCAGGAACGGCATCCAGCGCATTGACATTAGGGTCTGTTGCTGCCGGGCAATCAATTTCTCTTGCATACAGCCGCGAGGATGAAATTCAGGCTGATCAGATAGGCTTAACGTACCTTAACAAAGCAGGATACAGCGGTTCAGGCCTGTTGACAATGCTGAAGAAGATCAGAAGTAAACAGTGGTTCGGTTCAGACCAGATTCCTACATATCTGACTACTCATCCGGCTTCGGAAGATCGTATTGTATATATCGGGTCCTGGCTTGAAACCAGCGAGAAACCATCAGGGCAGGTGTTTAATATTGATCCTTATGATTTTCAAACAACTCATATGCGGTTTGTTAGTATGCACGGAGAGGAGAGCATTGTATTAAAAAAGTTCGAAACCCGGATTGCTGAAAGCCCCTCAGACTCAATGGCGCTTTATGGGTATGGACTTGTACTGGCAAGGACCGGAAATTTGAAAGATGCGGAAATCAATCTTAAAAAGGCGCTGGAGAAAAGAGCTTTTGATTCTCATCTATTAAAAGATCTTGGAAGAATATATTTTCTTGATGGTCGTTATGAAGAAGCATTAAAAACCCTTGAAGCCTCTTTAAGCATAGCGCCGGATGATATGGAATGCCTTTTTTTTCTCGGCCGTACTCAGACAGGGCTTGGAAGATATGGAAATGCTGAGAATACATTTGAAAAGCTCATAGAAAAAGATCCGGATTATAATCAGGCACTGTATTTTCTTGGCGATGCCTATGGCAGGCATGGCAGAATGGCGGATGCACATTATTATCTCGGGTTATATTACAAAAACGAGGGAGATTTTAAGAATGCCGAATTTCACCTTAAAAGAGCCTTAAAA
>Ga0255383_1119_pt1 | contig 13829 bp, 13 predicted proteins | sample ANMaggSSYBR01C12_FD_182100 | JGI IMG/M metagenome (GOLD analysis project Ga0255383, IMG submission 182100) | Sediment cell enrichment communities from methane seep in Santa Monica Basin, California, United Staets - ANME aggregate JGI... | ecosystem: Environmental > Aquatic > Marine > Cold seeps >...
GCAAGCACAAGGGTATCAAGCTGAGGGTGGTCGAACCCCTCACCTATAAGTCTGCCGGTGGCAAGAATTACATGAGGTGTGGAAGAATCAAGTGAAGCAAGGGTATTAAGTATTTTTACCCTCTTTCCTTTGGAAATTCGTCCATGCAGCACAAACAGCTTTTCAATAAAACCGGACAGCAGCTTTTCAAGAATATCCAGATGTGCTGTTCTTTCTGTCAGTACAAGTATCTTCCGCCCATCCCCGTACGCGGCAATAATATCGTCTGCGATCACCCTGTTTCTGGAAGTATCATTCACAACGGCATGAAACACATCCTGAATCGAAGCGTCAGCGGACACTCGCGGTGGTGGGATTGCCAAAGTCCACACCTCCTGGCGCAGGGACTCCACGCCCCTTGCTGCAACCCTGTGCCTCACAGAACCGCACTGCATGAACACAGTATCATCAGGTTGTCCTAGAAAAAGAAACTCTCGAACCCACAGAATCATGTACAATCCTGTTTTTTCGCATAAGACCCTTGTCTTTCAATTCCTGCTGGCATATAGTCAATTCAAGTGTCATGATAATGGAATCTCTGGTATAAGTAGATTCTACATAACCATGTCATTCCCTTGGTTTAGTGTATGCGCGCTTACTGTCATGACACGATAAACGTCCGAGAGCCGAATAATGAAAGAACCTGAACAATGTATAAGCGACACAATTTGGAGAAATGTCTCGTCTATACAATCATTGGTTGTGAAATGGAGATGAAATGCGCAAACCAATCGGAATAGTTTTGCTTCTGTCTTCTATGTTTTTTTTGATCAGTTGTGATAACTCTGAAGCTATTGAATCCACAAACGAGAATACTCTCCCCCAATATGACTTGGTAAAAGTTGATTCCATTGGAATTGAGTTCGGTGACTCCAACTATGTTTTCGGAACAATCATTGATGCAACCTATCTGATTGATGGGCGTATTGCTCTTCTTGATATTATTCAGCAAAAAGTACTTGTTTTCTCCGGTAGCGGTGAATTTGTCGGCAGCGCCGGACGAGAAGGCATGGGACCAGGTGAATTTGTATCACCCTTTTCACTTACAGCTCTTTCTGATGGTGGGTTTGCCGTGTCAGATATTCAACAAGGTAAAGTTTTGATTTTCAACTCATCACTGGAGTATGTAAGAGAGCTTTCCGGTTTTCAGACAATGGCTCCTGACCGTATTTGTATTGGTCCTGGTGGTTCATTCTTTGGTCGCAGGCTCAACTGGTACTACGATCAAGAGGAAGAAAAGCTGTACAGTGGTTCAGAATACTGTTTGTGGTCTGATTCTGTTGAGCCAGACAGGATTTATCAGGAGAACTATTTTCTTCATTCATCGGACGATCGCTTCTCCTGCGGTATAGCTTCTTCTGAAGATGGCAAATTCTTCACCATGCTTTCATCAAAAACAGAATATATAATTACCGGATATACACATGAAGGAGATGTGAGCTTTGCCATAGATCTCCCATGGGAAATAATGTACTTGACTGAAGAAGAGTTGCTGATTTCTAGGCCTGGTATGTTTATCCCTGGTCCAGGAAGTGAGGCAACATCATCGGAACTCACCGCCGACTGGTCACCGGATTCTACACGGAGTGCAGGATCTCTTGCAGGTCTGGATAGTGAAAACCGATTGTGGGTAAATTCGGGAAGAGGAGAGACTGCGTCACCGGTTTTCGATCTATACAATGCAAACGATGGCACATCTATCGGATCAATTGAAACCACACTTCCACCTATAGCTCGATTTTGGAGTATCAAGATATTTGAATCAGGAATACTTGGATGGGATCATAACCCTGGAGATTATCCACGAGTCTACATGCTTGAACTTCTAGATAGAAATCTATGAAAGACCGAGAAAATTAGATTCACAACCACAGAATGAACCTGCCACAAAGGCTTAGGTTCGGTCTTCGGTGATACTTGTGCAGGTTATTCAGGACGTTCCCTGATAACATCATCACCAATGAAATTATAAAGCTTGTTATAGTGCTTACATCCTTATATACTATCTCAATGTTTCAACTATAGGAAGAAGGTGGTATCATGAATGAACCTATTATCATCGCTCCAATGGCTAAAATATGTGCTGGTTGTGTACTTTGCATCTTCTGCGGAGGTACATGGCTTTCCGGCATTGGGCTTGCAGGCATATCAGGTCTCACTTAGAAGTTAACCTCTGATGACCGCTTCGTATGTATCTGGTATTCACCACCAATGGATCCATCGGGAGCGGTCATTATGTTATATTTCATTCTAAAAGCTGATATGTTGTTAATAAAATAATAATTTATCATATGCCATAATTGTTAATCAGTTAGACTGTTTTTACGTATGGCTATATAAGCAAATTGCACTTTTCAGATATAGATGTGATTTAGTAATCGCAAATTCTGACATGATTTTGTTCTGCCGACAACTGAAAAAGGAGATACAATGCAAAATAATTATATCACTCTAGCTGTAAAAGAGCCTAACATACATTTATGGCCCGGGAAGGGATTTCTAAAATTTAGAAACAAACTAAGCAATCCTCCAGAAATTATATCAGTAAATGATAGTGCTGCGGAGATTCTTTTGCGATGTGATGGTACTAGAACGATATCCGATATTGCGAGCGAATTATCAGCTTACTACAAAGAAGATCTTAATGAAGTTCTTCCCAAAGTAAATAGGTTTGTTAAATCAATTGAGAATACTGGTTATCTTGTGTTTAGTAGCAATCCCCATAAGGCAAACGTAAATATTACCGGTTGCAGAGAATACCCGATCCCAATGCACGCCGCCATAGAAATTACATCTAGATGCAATCTGAAATGTAAACATTGTTATAATTCGAGCAGTCCAGAATGCAATGAAGTAATGTCCTTGGAAAAAGCTATTGAGCTTTTTAGCATTCTTAAAAGATGGGGCATTGGGACAATCGAATTGACAGGGGGGGAACCTTTAACACACCCAAACTTCAAGGAAGTATTGAGATCCGCACAGGCGCATTTTGATTTGGTCGCAGTAATTACTAATGGTGTACTGTTGGACGATTCAATTGTTGATATTATGAAAAGTGGAGATGCTAATTCTCTTATTCAGATTGATCTAGATGGCTCGATACCCGAATATGTAAATTGGTTTCGAGGGCAAGATAATGTATACGAAAGAGAGATACAGGCCATCAAAAAGGTTGTTGCAAAGGGAATCTTGTTAAGGGTAGCCATGATTATCACACCAGGGAATCTAGATCAAATGGAAGATACGGCTTCTTTAGTAAATAGCTTAGGTGTGAGTGCATTTGCAATGTCGCTCGTAGTTCCTCAAGGTCGTGGCCGTACTACCGACTCTAATTTAATTCTATCATCACAAGAGTTAGAAAAATACTTTTCAACCTATAGAAATCTGAGTCAGCGATACAAGGATTTTATATACGAAGAAGCTGAATCAAAGCTAAGGATATCCAGTGAAGGAAATTGCGGAGCGGGTTCACGTAGTATTACTATTACACCTAATGGAAGTGTTAAATTGTGCCAGATGTCTGATGTATCATTATATTGCTTTGGGAATGTATTTGATGATAGCAGCAGAGAACTCTTTGAAAACAAATCGGAGATAATGGCGCAAATTAATGAACCCTCTAAAAAAATATGTGGCGATTGCGCACACCTAGGATTTTGCCGTAATTGTATTAATCGAGCGGTTATCAAAGCAAAGGAGATATCTCCAGAGAACTGCTTATGGATACAGCCATATCTTTCCATCTTTTTGGAGAACTAGTTTATGAATGATATCGTAATAGAAGTGACAAAATTGTGTAAGAGTTTCGAATTTGAAAAAGCTCTTGATGGAATATCATTTCAAGTCACTAAAGGAGAAGTATTCGGGTATTTAGGACATAATGGATCAGGGAAAACAACGACAATACGCCTGATGCTCGGGCTTCTAAAACCTGATTCAGGTAATGTATCTCTTCTTGGGCAAAATCCTTATCCAGATTCTCCGTCGATCCAGAAACTACATCGTCGTATTGGTGTATTACTAGAAAAAGATGCAATATATCCGAATATGAGCGGTTGGGAAAACCTTGTTTATTGGGCTCAGCTCTACGGATTACGTGGAGTTGATGTATCACGCTGTGTCGGTGAAGTCATTGACCTAGTTAGCATTGGAGAATACTCGCAATCTCTAACAAGGACTTACTCAAAAGGCATGCGCCGCCAACTAGCAATAGCAAGAGCACTTCTTTGTCAGCCGGAAGTACTATTCTTGGATGAACCCACAAGTGGTCTTGACCCCATAGCGCGAGTTCGCATTCGTTCAATTCTGGAGGATTTAGTTTCTTCTGGAAAATGTACAATATTCCTTTCATCTCATGATTTAGAGGAGGTGGAAAAGTTATGTAATCATGTATTAATTATTGAAAACGGTCGGAAAGTAATTTCTGGAACTGTTAATGCACTGCGTAATCCAAATCCTGAACTGGCAATAAAACTAAAATCATGCAATGGCCGCTATCTTGGGGAATCATTATTCCACAAAATTAAATTGTTATCTTTTGTTCATAGTCTTGAGTTGAGGAATGATTTGCTATTTCTCAAATTAAAAGAGCCAGGTATGATTTCTGACATAATTAATATAATAGTAAGCAATGGGGCTGCAATAATTGACATAAAGCATAATACGCGCTCTCTTGAGGATGCATATTATGATATAATGAAACGTCATGAATCTCAACAATAGCATGGAGTAATTGTGAAGTATCCATTAACTGTTCTTATCCGCAAAGAAATTAAATGTACAACCCGGCGACCAGTATATTGGGTTGGCAATATATTATCGTGTGCCTTATTTATTTGGTTTAGTGTTACAGCCTCCCCTTCAAGTGTAGCTAACCAGGTTAGTGAAAATAGTCCTGAGGTAGCACAGTATATGTCTGACCTCTTCTCTCATTCACTATTAATATTATTCCCATTTTCCGCATTTATATTTATGTCTTTGTATATATTCGCACAGCTCTTTACTGCAGAAAAATTACTGGGGCAAATGGAAGCATTACTAACAACGCCTCTTCGTACTGAACAACTGTGGTTGGGTAAGTGTCTATCAATGGCTGTAATGGTATATCCCTTTGTACTGATTACATTGTTGATCATGATTGGGTTGTTAGGACAGCAAGCTGGAGGTCCCTTACTACTGCCTCCAGCTCCGGTTTTACTTATGGCATTCGTTGGTAGTCCATTTTTCGCATTTTGGGTTATTTCTTTCCTTGGCTTTCTCTCTTTGCTTGTAAAACGGGTCAATACTGTACAAAGTCTTGTATTTCTAACAGGATTTGGGAGCGCTTTTGGAGGTTCATTCGCTATTCGAACTCTTATCAGTAGACTACAGCCAGGGGATAATCTAATAACATGGTCAGTGGCAATTTCTGTTATTACAATCATCCTTTTACTTTTCATTGCTCTTTGGTTACTACGTACCAGACTTAATAAGGATCATATAGTGCGAACAATAACTTAGTTAGGAGAAATTATATAAATAATGATTAATGGAACTTATATCGTTTATATTGGATTTAATGTCATTAATAACGCTTTATTAAGCTATGTATAATGTAAATAAAAACACACTCTTTCGTAAAGGCTTAAAATGTCATACTTAGTCATTATATTAGCTATTCTGATTTTGTCTTCATGCAATACTCAATCTTCAGGAGACACAGAGGACATCTCTGTAGAGACATTCCCCACGGTTGATTATTGGCTTACTATTACTGATTCCATTGGTGTTGAGTATGGTGATAGCAATCTTGTGTTTGGCATCCCCAGTTCTGCTTTCCAGATTTCTGGTAATCGTGTTGCGATTATGGATATTCTTAAGGCTAAGATTTCTGTATTTGATACTAGTGGAAATTTTCTAAACACAATCGGGCGTCAGGGAAGTGCTCCAGGTGAGTTTTTGCAACCATCCTGGCTGTCATTGACACCATCTGGTGGAATTGTAATCAGTGATATTATGACAAGAATGTTGATTTCTTTTGATTCCAACTTTGTTTACAGAGGTTCAATGGGTCCGTTTTTCCCATCACCACCCGATAGAAATGTTTTTTTAAACGACTCTGTATTCGTTGGGTGCAAACCAGACTACGAGATGGATGGCCAAGATATTAGTGCCGGATTTGTTGTGTCAATGTGGAATCTCTGTGCTTTGGAGCCAATACTAGTTTACTATCGAGATCTCGTTCACTTTGATCCTGTTAATCCATTTAGTTCAGAAGCAATTCTGCCTATCTTCACTATGTCACTAGATGGGACTGTTTATACTTCAGTGAAGTCTATCGATGAGTATTCCATTCAGGGATGGGATTTGGATGGTTCACTTCTTTTTTCCATTACTGAACCTTATACACGAATCCCAAAAACTATTGAAGCTATTGAGCAAGAACTTGAGGTAACCAACAACATCATACGTCGTGCAGGAATTCCCGCCACAATGATGGATTCTATGGAACCTGATCCATTTTACTTTGCTATTACATATTTAGGAATTGGTCCAAGTGGGAATCTTTGGGTTGCTCTGGGTTATTTTGAACATCCTGTATTTAGAGTGTATAATGCATATAATGGAGAATATCTATTCACAGTGGCGTTAGAACACCCTGAAAGCAAAAGGAACCTATCCATAACAGTTAATCAGTGGGGGTTCACTGCTGTAGATCCTATGTCAGACTCTTGGCCTAGAGTATACATTCTTAACTTAAAGGGAGACTACTGACAATACCATTACTATGACAGTATACATATTACTACTAACACAGCTATAATTCTAACAAAGAGAATATATGTACATTTAGCTACAACACATTGATATAATATAGCACGTATTATGGCTATTATGCAGTGCTGTCCAATATAGCGCAAAATCCCCCTTCGCCGTATGACAGGCTAACAACATAGGGTTGTAAATCATAGTTTTCTTTGACCAGGCCTCCTAATCGGGGGTTTTCTTTTATCCTGACATTTCGCTTCGCGGATCTTCGATTTCAGCTGTCCAACACATCTACAAATTCAGAGAGAGCTGTTCTGGGACGGGTTCCAGTGGCGGAGACCCATATGGATCATCAAGCCATTCAAGTAAGTTCCTGTGGGTAAACAGATTCATACGCAGCATGGAGGCAAGATTCGAGAACGACCAGCCAGATTTGGATATGAAATGTAGCCACTTCAATAAAAGGAGTGAGGTTAGTGCTGTCCAAATCTGCGTTAGTAGTGAGTTTTCAGAGGTGCCGATAAAGGTTTTGATCTTGAGATTTTGTTTCAAGAGTCTGAAGAACTCCTCTATACGCCATCTTTCACGGTAAATACCGCTGATGGTGGAGGCTCCCAATTCAAGATTGTTGGTAAGGAGATCAATGATGTTACCGGTTTTGGGATCGATTGCTCTTACCAGCCTGAGAGTATCAGGACATCTATCTGCACGATCTCCTGTAAGCACAATCAGTTCGTCAGACAGAATATGTCGCCTTGCCGGAGGAATTCTTTTTTCAATCATACTGAACTTTGCGTTACTCTTCATTCTGGTTACAAAGTACACGCCTTGTATGCACCAGTCTCCAAACTGACCATAGTCATTGTAAGCCCTGTCCATGACTATGATTGTTCCAGCTTTCAGGCTCAGCATTGAAAGTGCTTTACAGTCATGCATCCTTGCCTCTGTCATGTGTACAAAGTCCGGCATCAGGTCGGCATTGTCCAATAGTACATGGAGTTTGACTCCACCTTTCTTAGTACGATACTTTGCCCATGGGAATGCCGACAGTGCCAGGCTTATGGTGGTTGAATCAAATGACATCAGCTTATGCTTGAATCTGAATGGTTTTCTGATCCCCAGCATATTTCTGGCTCTAAATGAAGACAATGAGTTGAAAAACAAATCTCGAAACAATTCTGCCGGTCTATGAGTGTTGGCATAAGCAAGAGTAGACTTGGGTGGAGCCTTTTTCAATCCAAGATGGCTGAGCTTACCAATACAGCACGCAAGCCCGTTACTGATCTCTCTGAGGGAGTCTGCTCTGGCAAACTGGCAAAATATCATTGAAACAAACTGAGTCCAGGAGGCGAATCCCTTTGCGCCTTTCTCTGCTTGATGCTTGTTTACAAGCCCTTGAAAATCTGATCTGGGAAACTGCTGAAGCAGCTGGTTGAATAAACTTGCAGAACGGTTCATATTAGCGATGCCCTTCTTTGTTCGAGATCTGAGTTTTGGTTTGCACTCAAATTCTAATCATTCGAACGGAAAAGGGCACTTTTCTTAACTTAGGAATTTATCTTGGACAGGGCTGGCTATTATGCATTCTGTTCAGTAATATGAAATATTAGCAGGGAACAAACAAATGCAGTAGAACAGTGGGTTTCTTCATCATCAGCAAACTGGTTGACACTGTCTACTGATTTGAAGCGTTAAAATACGCATAAGCCCAAAGCCAAACCGAACGGCAAATCTCACGACGCTTATCATCAGCAAAATCGCCGACTCCAAATTTTGATGATAATCTTCTGCAAAGTTTAATCTCCGGAATAACAGTATTCCTTCTGCATGCAGATTGAATAAAATGCAAAGCCAAAACAAATTCTTAGAAAATATATTCACAGATGGCAAAACCATTGGCAAAATTTTCAAGATGAAAGACGAAAAGAATCCGAACGGCAAATTCTTCGGCGAAATTATCAAAAATGAAAAAGACCAAGAGATCCGAACAAAGAGACATGAATTTCTTACTCTTGTGATTCAAACATAAATTGGATATCATTTGCTCGGAAACTAATGATTAAAGGCAAATTAAAATTTTAACAATCGAATGAAGCTGACTTTTCTCGTTAGCAGGCTATGGTAATGTTGCAGCTTATTCGAGGCGTTATGCCTTGCGGGAGGTACAATGGAGTAAACTATTTGAAACTGACTGCTCCCGAGGCTATCTTGAGGAGTGGAGGGAAATACTAGAACATAACCGAGAAGGAGAAACCTGATGGCTAAGTACAGAATAGTAGTGACCGATATCTTCGTCAAGGATGGACAGGGCATATGGGATGGCAAGCTGGAACTCCGCGGTCGCTTCACGGCGAACGGAGTTCAGGTCTTTTATCCATCACCGAGCGCACACGTGGCTCTCAGCCCGGGTGAACACTGCCTTACGCAACTCACAGTTGCGGTCGTCGAGAACCAGGCTTCCGTGCCAATCAACGCCGAATTTTGGGAACTCGAACCGGGCGGCGGACAGGGCGATACCGACTACGGTTCTACGACGGGTGCAATCAAAATCGCCCAAGGGCAAATGCAGACCACTCTGGAAGTGAACATAAAGGCGGACGGCCGTTTTGAGAATGATGGGATAGTCACAGTGAAGTTCCAGGCCGTGGAGATCGTGCCCCTGCCTCCTGTCGTCCATGGCACCTATGAAATCAGACTTTGCGAAATTGATGTCGTACGCGACCAGCGGACCGGCTCTGGAATAAACTTTGAAGGCCTTTTGGAGCTTCGCATACGTTTCACTACCGACAACACAGTAGTGTGGTATCCATCATCGTCTTCACACTTCCTCGCCGAGCAGGGTAAAACAATCACCCCGGGGATAATACTGAAGACGGTCAAGGATGTGGGTGGTGTCGCAATGAAGGTCGACCTCTGGGAACTCGAACCGCACGGCCTACAGGGCGGTACCGATTTCGGCAGCGCGACTGGTATACTCAACTTGAATGTGGGCTCACTGACTCTGATTGTGACGACTTCCGCGGACAACTGGAAAGAGAAATCAGCGATCGTGACCTTCCGGTTTGTCGCGACCAAGATGCTGGAGATTCCGAATGTAGATAAAAATCGGTTTCCGACGATGGAAGTTCCGATTGAAATCGAGCTCCCCAAAACTGACATCAGCGGATTGTCCCGAGAGCCTAATAAGCTGGACTCAGGAAGGAACCGTTAACAAATAGATCCTCTGGAATGGATTGCGCGGATAACATCCCACATCCCTCGCAAGGGTGTGAAGCAGGGCATCTACCGGAACTACAGCGGCTTGGCGGGGCAGGGAGCGAAGGCAAGGGATCTCATAAACGGACCGGGGAATCCTTTACCCTGCTGAAGAACTCCCGGCATGCTCCGGCCGCAGGAGGCGCATGTGGGTCATCCTTTTCAAGAAGGTCTGGGACATTGACGCTCTCAGGTGTCCCATGTGCGGAGGCCGCATGAAAGCGATCTCTGTTATTGAGCACCCTTCCGTCATTCGGCGCATTCTGGAGTACTTGGAGCGTAGGCTTCCCCGTCTGAGTGCTCAGTCCGTTATAGAAAGCCCTAATTCATGGAAGAGCTGCTCCACTTCTTGTTTCAGGTCTGGTTCAATACGTGCTCTCACAGTTGCTGTTTTACTCATGGTTAACCTCCTGAGACAGATATGGCACAATTGGGCTACAACGTCAAGATAAAGAATAAAAGAGATCCGAGCAAAATAATAGAATGACTTACTTTGCTCTTGTAATACGAATATAAAATAGATATAATTCACACGGAAGCTGTTGATTAAGACATACAAAAGTTTCAACCACAGCATGAACCAGTCGCCTGTGAGTGAATGAGGCACAGGTTAACGTCGCTGGTTATGCGTATTGTTGACAGATTGAGAGAAATGATTCGCCAATATGCAAACAGGGCTTTAGCGATAGTTGCAGGTTTACTTCTCATTGGTTGCCATCAAGCACAAACCACTGCTCAAGAGATAGCTTCAAGACATGAAACAACGCTTCAGTGGGTAACACCCATAGTTAGCGCACCTCGTCTCCAGCACTGCATATTCTACAGTGCAGCGGCAGAGTCAGAAGTCAGCTACCACATTTACATACCGGAGCTTTACGATACGGAAGGAACACAACGTTTTCCAGTGTTGTTCTGGCTGCATGGTCATGGTGGTGGTTTGAATGGAATTCCATATCTCGTGAAAAGCTTCGATCTCGCCATCCGCGCAGGGGAAATGCCCCCTGTACTTATCATTTTCCCCAATGGGCTATTCGAAAGCATGTGGTGCAACTCGAAGGATGGAAGGGTGCCAATGGAGACGATAGTGGTGGAAGAACTGGTGCCTCACATTGATTCTGTCTTTCGCACCATTGCTTCACAGGATGCTCGGCTTATCGAAGGCTTCAGCATGGGCGGTTACGGCGCGGCACGATTAGGCTTCAGGTATCATGACATATTCGGCGCAGTTTCAATATTGGGAGCCGGACCGCTGCAACGGGAGTTTTACCCATCAATCGGTCCTTCAGGGATGGCCCTCTCGCGTGAGAGAGTGCTGCGCGATGTTTACGGGAGCGACCAGGAATATTTCAGGACACAGAGTCCGTGGGTGCTGGCGGAACAGAATTCATTTGCTTTAAGCAGCAATTCGCACTTGCGCATAGCTATCGGCGACCGTGACGAAACCCTGGACTTCAATTGCGACTTTAGTTCGCATCTGACGAGCCTTGGTATTCCCCACACCTTTGAAGTACTGCCTGATATTGGTCACAATACCATGGCGCTTTTCAATGCGATGGGTAACTGGGAATTCTACCGCGATGTATTCTGTGCCAAAGTTCCTGCCGACGGCCCATGACGATAAATGTGCTGCCGAACAAGGACGCATACCGGACCAAAAACGCTACATGTTTTGGGCCGGTGAGCTTGAGCGCTTTACCACCAGGAGAATCATGACGACCAATTCAAGAAGTATTATGTGTTAAATAAAGGAGCATTGGTGGGGTATCTGAACATGCGAAAACTGCGAGCAATTGCCTCTTCAGGACAAATTCACGTTTCACTGGCGATTGGGATCAGTATCATCGCAGTAGCTCTCGCATCCAAGTACCTATCCGTTGAGATTGGTTCTTTTTCTCTAGCGATACCGGGCTTAATAGTTCTAGGCTATGAGTTTGTCGTAAACAAGAAGGGTTATGAGCGATTTGCTAAATCATGGTACTGGGTACTTGCAATCCTGCTTTCGACGTCGATTACAATTTTTCTGTATTGGAATTAGCCTAAATATGTGGGCAAGTCCTAAATCCTGATGCAGGATTCACTGTGCTGGCAGATATATCAGAAGATGTGGAGTCATTCTCTACCTTGCATGGTTGAATGACAGGACTTTTGTTAGACAGCTATTTTACGGGAAAGCTTTTTTGCTAAGCGACAATGAGAGTATACGCCGAACACCTATGAGGCCTACCTTTGTCAAGGTGTAAACTCTTCCCCTTCTGCATCTTCTGCACAGAGATCCGACATCCGGTACCAGATGAAGATGCATTCTACTCCGATAAGAATGTCCGGCTTGTAAGGTGCAATAGTCTTGAGCAGGGATTCCGGATCGGCCTTCATATTACGGTGCAGAATAATTTCACCGTCAGAATTAATGATACAGAGATACATCACACTGGCGTGCAGATTGATTCCGCAGTAATATTGGTGTGTAGTTGTATAAAATCTCATTGGAACTTCTCCAGCATATCAAATTGATATGAATAGTTGGAGGCTGCAATGAGTATCAATGGCATTAACCTGACAAACCCTTTGTCACGCCAGTTGCGTCAGGTGTGCAGATTGATTTGGGAAGTGAAAAAAGGGAACTGCGCGCTAATTCCTGCCAGCCGTTACATGTCGAAAGGAATGGGATATGTCCAGGATTACTGTAAAAGGACTGCAGGTTTTAAGTGCATATGTTTCGGATCTGGATCGATCAGTCAAATTTTACACTGAGATTCTTGGGTTTAGACAGATCGGTGAAGTACTTCCAGGATTGACACTGCGCTCAGGTGACCTCACATTATATTTAGAGCCTGGTCGGCAATCTAAAGTGGTAGAATCGGGAAAATATGCTGAGTTCAGCCCGTGTTTTGAAACGGGAAGCGTAAAGGCTACACACGAAATACTGAAGAATCTCGGAGTATCAATTTGTGAGGATTATCAGGAGTATTCACCTGAATTCGCAATGTTCAAGATCTCGGATCCAGATGGTAATGTGATAGAATTCGCAGGAAACCCGTAGAGCATGTAACCAATTTCAACAGAACTGCGGCTATGTTCTCATAAAGTCATGTTATCGCAGTCTGCTGATTTGGATTGTTGACTGACAACAGAGAGAATGGAGTTGAGATGAAGACGGAGAAGAAGGATATCAAGCCAATATGCCCGCACTGTGAAGCAAGAGTGGAGTGTTTGATCGTGATCAAGGAAGGGTGGTTTGCCGACCACAGAGTCTACTGCTGCCCGGAATGCGAGAAGATTGTCGGTGTGAACTTCTCGATGTAGCAGGTCGCCCGGTGGTGTTTGTCGCACGGCGAGCGGTCTAACAGTCGACTGCAACGGATTCGCTTCACTCACCCCTGAGCCGTGTGTTCTGTGAGGGTTTGCTGTGTGTATTTCTATATTATGACTAAGATGTCATAGAATAGAAATGAGATATCATGAGACTGAATGAATTCGCTGATCTTGCGCGGAAGCTGCCGGTGGTCAGTCTGTCAGATCTCAGGCTGTTTATGCCGGGTCAGCGCTGGTCTTGTTTTTCTGGGAGGGACCGCTCTGCGAATATTTTTCTCCAGCGGCAGATTTTCAGAAGATCTGGATTTTGACTCCGGAGAAATATGCAGGGCAGACCTTGAGGAAATTGCTTTGCGCGTGATTGACGAATTCGGTCGAGAAGGACTGGCGTGCAGTCTCTCTTTCGGAAAAGGAAAAGCATTCAGCGCGAAGCTGAAGTTTACTGATATTCTTCAAAGCCGGGGGCTTACAAACCA
>Ga0255383_1120_pt1 | contig 13826 bp, 10 predicted proteins | sample ANMaggSSYBR01C12_FD_182100 | JGI IMG/M metagenome (GOLD analysis project Ga0255383, IMG submission 182100) | Sediment cell enrichment communities from methane seep in Santa Monica Basin, California, United Staets - ANME aggregate JGI... | ecosystem: Environmental > Aquatic > Marine > Cold seeps >...
CAGGCAATGAAAAACATCAGTGCTGATAATAATATTGTGACAGCCAGGATCGGGGAGTTGGGGCCAGGGGAATCCATATCCTTTATTTTCAGTGTAAAGCCGCCCGAATCGATCGAATTCAAGAAAAAGGGAAGTTTTGCAATATCAGCCAACTATGAGGACAGTACCGGTACTCATTCCACTAGCTATACCCACGTTGTTGAGGTTGTCCCCCCTCCATCCTGGATAACCTACGGCACTGTGCTTGCAAGCATATGTATCATTTTACTGGCCTTTTTAGTTGCCTGGAAGTTCAATGTGCTTGAGCAGTTCACCACTATTGACCTTATCACCATAGCACTCCTTGCTGGCCTTATCGGTGTTGTTTTCAGGTGGTTCTGGCAGACCTTCAATGACCTGCTTGGTCCCCTTGGCGGACTGCTGTTCACCATACCCACGGCCGTGTTGATGATAATCGCACTCCAGCTGGTAAGAAAGCCGGGTACGGCCACGCTGTTGTTCACGGTGGTGGAACTTGTAGCACTTGTGGTGTGGGGCTCTAATATCACTATATGGATGGGGTGGTATATGACTGAAGGCATAATCGTGGATATTCTGGTATTGTTATTCAAGAAAGATTATGCAGACAGGCGGAGCACGGCTATAATCTACTGTGTGGCGAGGAGTGCCTATGCTTACTGGATGTTCTATTTCTTTTTTGCACCTGCCGTATGGAAGGTATATTATGCCCCCTGGTATGCCTGGGGAGAGGTGGGTATTGCCGCCATCGGCGGCCTGATAGGAGGGGCTATAGGATACAGTATTGCTAAAAAAGTGAGAGGAGCTATGATATAATGCAACCTGAAAAGTTAAAGATAAAACTTGAACACTGGGCCGGGCATAATAGCAGTCATGCCGCCGGATTTCGAAAGCAAGCACAAGAGGCTGGAGAGATGGGACAACAGGATATTGAAGCAGAACTGTTACTGGCTGCTGAGGCTATGGACATGGCGGGTAGCCATCTTCAAAGGGCAATAGAAATATTGGGAGATACACAGGATTGAGTAGTTGGTAACTTTTTGTTAGCTGCCACTGCAATCAGAGAATATCCAGCAATGGAGTGAAAGATTATGAAGAAAATTATATTTATTTTAATGCTGTTCACATTCATTCCGGCAGTCCAGGCAAGCTATTCATATGACGGCATACCGTTTACAATCGCTTCACAAGGCACGGTTAATGGTGGAGTATATATCGACGGCGGACACGGCATGGAATTCCCGCCTTACTCACAGAGATTTGATGTGCCGGATGGTCATATCAGGTGGGCACGCCTGTATGTTGGTATCTGGGGCGGCAAGGAAGAGTATGAAGGATGGGTCCGGGTTGACATGAACGGTAAAAGCATGGATAAAGTACCACTGATGGGTATTAATGATGACAGCCCAAACGTGTACTGTTCAGGCCATGGAGTTTACTGGGTATACTATGATGTAACTGATATTGTTGTGAACGGTGAGAATGCGGTTATCATTGAAACAAGCCAGGGAGAACCCGGTAATAAACTTGACGGGAGGGTGTACGGCGCTGTACTCGCCGCAGTCTATGAAGACAAGAATGCACCTGGGATCACCTACGAGATATATGACGGGAATGTGAATCTCCATAGTGGGGGATGGAGCGGAAAGCAGGAATATATAAATTATGAAACATCTGTATTTTTCAATGATATGCAGGACCGGACCAGTCCGAACGAAGCAGAACTCACAGTAGTTTATCTGACAAGTTCAAAGGACCTGCCTGATTATCTGTTATTTAATGGCCACCAGCTTGGGACCACACCTCAATATCTCCTTGATATGGGATACAACACCGGAGTAACGGATATTGCCAATGAGGTAAGTGGTGATGCATGTTTTGGTTCTGGCATTCGGAGCAGTTATTTTGATATTGAATGCTTCGATGTGCTTGAATATACACAGACAGATAATGTTCTTACATTCCTTTTAGGACGTGACCTGGATGGGGATGGAAAGATCGGCGATAACGAAGGTGAAGACTATCTGCACCCAGTTATCACATCGTTGGTATTGAAACACAGGACAGCTACCAATTCCGGACCTGATCTATCGATAGAAGTTGAGATCGATGAAATTAGTCTTATTGAGGGAAATGATGTTGAGATACCGGTAGTGATAGGTAATCCGGGTGGACTGCATGAAGGATTTGTCAGGATCAGGCTGGATGTTGATGGGAGTGAGGCTTCAACGACTGATGTGAATATGGATGCAAGCGGTGTTATCAGGTCAACGATCAACTGGCATGCTACGGCAGGACCCCATATCCTGGAGATAATAGTCGATCCTGAAAATTTAGTACTGGAGTCTAATGAAAATAACAATGTCTATAAAGCAGAAGTAGATGTCAATACCAGACCCGACCTGTCTATTTCCATAGGAGAACCAAAAAAGACCGAAACTGAAAACAGCCTGGCTAAAGCATCAACACCGTTATTAATGCTACTGGTTATTGGAAGTCTTAGAAGAAAAAAAGCCTTCTTGCTGGCAGTTTTTCTTGTAGCTGCATGTTTTAGCGGGTGTACCGGACCCGGTACCGAAAACCAACAAACAGACTATCAAGTTCCAATAGTCATTATAAATAATGGGGAGTCACCAGCCAGACAATTTGATATCAACTTATATCTTGATGAAGAAAAAATTGCGGCACTGCATATCCAGGAGCTGGATGGCAGTTCTTTAATGGAAGAGGAACTGATGGTAACGGTTGCGGGGGGCGAACATACCCTCAAAGCAATAGTAGACGAGAAAAACTATGTAATTGAATCAAATGAGGACAATAATGTGGATGAAATCGTATTTAATTTTACTTAGTCTCCTGATAATAGTTATTTTTCCGGCATCGGCATCATATGCCGGAGATAAACCACTGATCACTGTTTTGCATGATGTACACCCGGGCGGTGTCGAATTTGCTCTTGGCAACAGCAAATACAGCGGAGAGATGAAGTCAAATGATACCTACACGGTTGACTTTGAAGTTGCTGTTCCGGCCGATGCAAGTATCAGATTTGCAAGGGCATATACGTACTGGGTATGGAGTAAAAAAGGCCTGGAAGGTATATATCCGGTGATGAATGCATCAGTCATGCATAATGATGTTGTCAACCCTGTATTACATGATTCAAGATATATCGATACCAAAGGATTTGCAGCGAGATACGACTTCTTTTCAGGCACAGATGTTTATGATCTGAGCGACCGGATACATGAAAATGGCGCTTATTCGATATCATTACAAAATTCGGCAGACGATGAGCGGACATTTTGTTTACAGGGAATCGGACTGCTCATAATCTATGAATACCAGGACTCGCCAGTTATTGAATACTGGGTCAATGAAGGTTGTGATATGATCTATGCTGAACATGGTATCACCCCGGAAATGGCCACAACGACCACGTATTTCAAAGGTGATGTAGATGCAGAAAAAGTGAGCAGGGCATACCTGATAACTGCTTCTCCATCGGGGGGCTTAACCCATGGTGCAAAACAGACTCGCAACAAGCTTTTTTTTAACGAGAAAGCAGAAGTCACGCCAATTCTGGGAGATATTATCAGGATATTATTCGGCGGCGGAAAAGTGTGGAAAGACATTTACTTGACAAGTGAATCAGCCCAGATCGCAATTGATGAGCGGGAAGTAACAAATTACCTAAAGCCTAAAGATAATTTTGCCAGCATACAAGACAGCGGTGATTACATGTTGGTAACAAATGCGATTCTGGTGCTGGAGTTCGAAGAGGAAGGGGAAGGGGAAGGGGAAGCGAATAAAACAGCTGGTTTCGAGCTAATGATTGGGATTGTTTCAATACTATTTGCTTATGTGGCAGGTAAAAGGTGACTAATTGTGTGTATGGTTAAAACACAGGGATTGTCAAAGTACTACACCTTTGGCTCAGGGAACCAGGTGGTGGCGCTCAATGATGTAAACCTGACTGTTGCCAGCGGCGAGTTTATTTCGATCATGGGCCCGTCCGGATCAGGGAAATCTACACTGCTAAACATTGTAGGATGCCTGGACAAGCCTACCGCCGGTGATGTCTATATAGATGATGTGAAGATCGACTATGGAAATGCCGGTAGTCTCGTGCAACTACACAGGCAAACAATGGGGTTTGTCTTCCAGGGATTTAACCTCATATCAACAATGAATGCCCTGGAGAATGTATGGTATCCCATGTATTTCAACAAGGTTCCAAAGCCAGAACGTATAAAAAGGGCAGAAGAACTGTTAGAATCTGTGGGACTAAGGGACAGGGCGCTTCACCTCCCTTCAGAACTATCCGGGGGCGAGCAGCAGCGAGTGTCCATAGCCCGTGCACTTGCAAACCATCCCAGGCTTATCCTGGCAGATGAACCAACAGGAAATATAGACTCCAGGACAGGAAAGAAGATCATTGACCTCATGAAGAAGCTGAATAAAGAGCAGGGGATCACATTCATTGTTACAACACATGATGATCTAATGGCTAACAATGCCGACAGGGTGATAACAATAACGGACGGTGAGATCGTTGATTGAAGCATTCTTACTGGCAATGAGGCAGTTGCGAACCAAAAAGGTCAGGACACTGCTGATCTTGCTCGGGATATCAGTAGGTGTGGCGGCCGTAGTTGGAGTTACATCCCTGGGGGAAGGGATCCGTGTCAATGCAGTTGGTGAGATCGAAAAATCCCATGACCTGACCTTAATTGAGGTATCCCCGGGAGTCAGCAATGGAAATATTATCCTGATAACCGAATCAAAAGTACGTGCGGTCAGGGAATATGGATCTGTAGTCGCACCATATACCATGGATGATTATGTGACACCAAATAAGACATATTTTAAAGCCAATGGCATTTCAGCAAAATATATGGATGCCAAAGACCTGAAGCTTGAAGCTGGCATGTGGCTTGAGGAAGGAACATACCAGATCGTGCTGGGAAGTGATATCGGGGAGAAATTCGCAAAGATTGAGGGGGCAGAGATCGGAAACGCCATTGATGCCAGGATCAGGTTGTACGGAGAAGAAGGCAGGGCGATAGATAAGGATATTACCTTTATGATAGCAGGCAGGTTAAAACCTACCGGGACCGATACCGATGACCAGGCATTCATAGATATAAATATTGCCAGGGAGCTTACCGGGAAAGATGTTTATGACGGCATTATTGTTAAGCTGGATAAGTCCGGCCAGACACCGGCTGCAAGAACTGCCATTGAGAAACTGGGGCTGACCTGCTATAGTGCACAGGATGAAATAGATTCGGTCAACAAAATAATGAACGCTGTGACCCTTGTCCTTGCATTCTTCTCAAGCATATCATTGATCGTGGGCGGGCTCATGATAATAAATACGATGATCGTCTCGGTGTATGAACGCACTCATGAGATCGGAATTACCAAGGCTATAGGGGCATCGGAATTGGACATAATCAGGATGTTTTTATCCGAATGTATCATCATAGGAGTACTGGGCGGGATACTTGGTGACCTGCTCGGGATTTTGTTTTCCTTTTTAATAGACAGTGTGGGCAGGCCCATGCTGGTAGCACAGTTGGGGATCGCGGATTTCGAACATTTAACAGTAATAAATGTACAAATACTTGCAGCCGGGTTTTTGGTATCATTGGTCATATCCGTCATTGCAGGCATTTATCCTGCATGGAGGGGTGCAAAACTGGACCCGGTCAAGGCGTTACGACAGCTTTGAATGGTGATGAATGTTGGAAGGATTATTAGGGACTTTTTAATTTATTCTGGATAAATGGATCGTGGCAAAAAAAATACACCGCAGAGGACGCAGAGAGGCGCAGAGATGTGCTGTTTTTCTCTGCGTGCCTCTGCGCTCTCTGCGGTTTTCTGAATCGTCCCAGCAAACGTGCATGAAATTCTTCGAATGACATGCACAAAAAGATGAAAGAACCCAAGGGTACTTTCATGCTAAATAATAAAAAGTCTCGATAATTATTTCGCTTTATCCACTGTTGTTATATACTATCTGTCAAAGATGGGGTATAACATGACTTTCGGACAAATCAATTTTACCACCATCCTAAATGACACAATCTTTTATATAATATATACATATTCTAGATTAAATGTCAGAAGAAGAAAGAATATGTGAAATTTTGAACGCAATCCAAAATATCAAAGACTCAAAACTACCTATCACAACATATTTTGAACAGAATTCTGTCCCCTTTTCTCGAGAACAATACTATCGCTATTGTCGGACTCTTCAGAAATCGGGTGAATATGGACTTCACGACAAGAGAAAATATGGAAATTACACGAAACTGACAGAACGGATAAAAGATTACATAGTATCCACTGTCAAAGAAAATCCAAGCATATCCTCACCTCAACTACAAAGCAAGATTCTAAACCAGTTCGATGTGAAAATATCAGAATCCAGTTTGAATACCTTCAGGGCATCCGTCTCTTTAACAAGAATAACCACACCCAAAGAAGAGAAATACAAACACCAGAAATCCGGTGGAAGCGAGATTCTCACATGTTTAGCCTTCATCACTGGCATTATCGAGATATACACCAAAACAATACTTGAACGAGTAAACGAGATTCGACAATCTCCATTATTCGAGCAGAATAAAAATATCGGTGAAGATTATCCAGACATCCGCTCGCATGGGAAATTTACCAACGAGTACAATCAGTTGAAATCAGTACGAGAAAACCGTTTCAAATCAATCGATGAAAAAATTCAGTGGAAGAATTTTTCAGCCATGAATATATTTAAAATGTCGGAAAAGACCATTTCTAGATATACTTTAGCTCTTTTGTGCCTGCCCTTGGTCACAGCGAACGGAAAAACAAGTAGGGTGAATCGAGTAAAAGGAAATGATTTAGGCTTCCTTTGTGATTACAATTACAAAGACGCATCGCTCAATAGATTTATAGGAGAATTAAAATATCTTAAAATCTCTGATCAATTGATTACTGCAGTAGCGAAATTCTGGATAGATTTCTGGCGAGATGAATCAGAAGGAGAAACATATTTTGCATGCTATTATATTGATGGTAATACGAAGGCATTGTGGTCATCGAATAGGTGCTATAAGGGTAGAGTAACAATGCTCGGTCGTGTTATGAATTGTCTCGAAAACGTATTTATCCACGATGGCAAAGGGCATCCGCTTTATTTTCAGACCTTCCATGGACATGTTGATCTTGGCAAACACGCATTAAACATGCTTACGAAATTAGCAGAACATTTAGATGATCCATCTGCTCATGTCCATGTCAAGCGAATATTGGTGATGGATGGAGGAGCTAATGGCGTAAAAACACTTAGAGCTTTCAGCGGCACTGATGAATATTTTATCACTATTCTCGATGATAACCAGATAAAAACAAGGAAATTCAAGCACATCCGGGAGGAAACGAGTTATAAATACGGGAATGCAGAGCTTATAGATTGTCAGATTGAATTATTGGATTCATTAGAGAAAGGCTATATCTACGAGTGCCGTGCAGTGATTGTGAAGTGGGATAATGGCAGGAAATCGGTCTTGCTTACAGACATACCTCATAATCTATTGGATGCAAGTGAAGTTACTAAGAAATATTTTGACCGCTGGCCGAAGCAGGAAAAAGAGTTCAGAGACGCCAAGAATGGAGTGAATATTCACCGAATTGTGGGTTTTGGAAAAAAAATTGAGAATTATGACAAAATGGAAGAAAAACACAGTGAATTATGTAAGGCAATAATACAACTCCAATCACAATTGAAAGTCCCTTTAATGGAGATAGAAGCGATAGATGTGCAGCTTATCGATTTATACCGACAGGAAAGAATGCTTCGTGAAAGATCAAAGATCATTGAAGGAGAAAGAGTTTTAGGCGAGGCAGATTCGATTGAATTAGGACAATGTGAAGTACAAATCAATAAGTGCCTACGTCAGCAGAAGACGAGTGAGAAAGGACATAAAGATGATTTTAAGAGATTAAAGAGATATTTAAAGGAAGAAAAGCGGATCAGGGATAAGGACAAAGTTTATAGAATCGATACAGAGCTGGACCAGATCATGACTTGCTTTAAAATGTCGTTTGTGAATTTGTGCAGTCTGTTTTTGACAAAATGTATGAATCATGAAAGATTTGAATTACAGACTATGTTTGAATCGATTTTTCAGCTTGGTGGTGAAGCTTTTGTTAGCGGAAGGGAAAAGATAATTGAACTGGAGATGAATCCAAAAGAGCCAAAGTTGATGGATAAACTTAATAAAGGTCTTTGTATAATGAATACAATGGATATTCATGATCTTAATGGTCGCTTAATTAAGTTTAATATGTGAATTGTTTTTTGTGACATTTAGGTTGGTGATGGAATTGAGATCTCCGAAAGTCATGTATTATCACCTGGGATCATGAAGATGTGGAAGTATTCAAGGGTAAAAGCATCCGGTTTGTGCCGTTTTGGAAGTGGTTGCAGACATAGTTTCCTCTGTGATGTCAGGTTAGAACTTGTTATTTCTTTTTGTGAACTTTCAACGCCATTTCTCATTTTAGATTCTCCATACTCACACTTAATCGAGTCCATGTGTCATCGGTTAGGAGTAATATTGTAATGGAACACGGATTGCATGGACAATAAATAAATCCGTGAAAATCCGTCCAATCCGTGTCATACGTATTCGATTTAAATTAAATCGGAGAAGCGTCTGAAATCATTGGTCTTTTGGAAAATAATGCATACCGACTCTGTCAAACTCCTTAACCGATGACCAATGTAATCGACTCATATTATGCAGTTCTGCTCAACTTGTAAAGTCGCTGCCAAAACCCTTCGATCAGATTCCTCTGAAAAAGTTTTAGGACAAGCTGAGAGTTGGATTATTCAGAATTTGTATGAATAAAAATCGGAAAACGGCGATACTTATATATCTTAATTATCATAAATAAATTACAATTTAAAAGAAATCTTGTAACAACAAATAATTTCATTGTTTTCAATGGAAATAGATGTTGCATCAAGATTAGATTATATTCAAATGGGAGGTTTATGTATGACAAATGGTTACATTGGGAAAATATTAGAAGTGGATTTGAACAGTGGTAAACTCAATGAGATTCCTATAGATGAGAATACTGTACGAAAGTTCCTTGGGGGAAAAGGTCTCGGCCTTAAAATTATAAACGACGACTTTAAACCGGACATAGATCCGTTAGGGCCTGATAATGTAATTGTCTTTGCTACCGGACCCGCGACGGGCACATCTTTTCCAACAGGTGGAAGATATCATGTTATTACTAAGAGATCCCCGCTTACTGGTTTGGTTGGGAGCGCAAACTCTGGTGGAAAGTGGGGTCCGTATCTTAAATTTGCAGGATATGATGCAGTTACTATCAAAGGTGCTTCCAATACTCCTGTATACCTCAGTATAGTCAATGGTAAAGCAGAACTTAAAGACGCAACTGATATCTGGGGCATGACAACATTTGCGACAACTGATAAGATCCTTGAAGAGATCGGACAACCAAAAGCATCAGTAGCCTGCATAGGACCTGCAGGTGAGAATTTGGTAGCAATGGCCTGCATAATCAATGAAAAAAATCGAGCTGCCGGGCGGTGCGGTGCAGGTGCCGTCATGGGCAGCAAAAAACTCAAAGCAATAGCAGTTTATGGCACTGAAAAAGTATCTATTGCCAGGCCTGATGAAATGAAAGAACGCGTTAAAGAAGCCATAGGTAAGATCAAGGAGAACCCGGTCACAGGTCAGGCACTTCCAACCTACGGAACTGCAGTACTCGTCAATGTGATCAATGAGCACGGTGGGTTTCCAGCGCGTAACTTCCAGACAGGATATTTCCCTGAGGCAGATAAACAAAGTGGTGAAACACTTGTTAATAAGTATCTTACCGGGAAGGCTGCGTGTTGGGGCTGTCCAATAGGCTGCGGAAGGGTTTCAAAGGTTCCTGACGGTCCGTTCAGTATCAGTAAAAGTGAAGGTCCGGAGTACGAGAGTATTTTTGCCTTTGGTTCTGATTGTGGAGTGGTTGACCTTGATGCTGTAATAAAAGCCAACTATTTATCCAATGAACTGGGACTTGATACCATTTCCATGGGTACAACCATTGCTTGTGCCATGGAACTTGTGGAAATGGGTAATATTCCTGAATCTGAACTGTACGGTCTTGACCTGAGGTTCGGAAATGCAGGCGCAATGGTGGAAGCTGTATGGAAAACGGCATATCGGGCTGGGATCGGTGCTGATCTCTCGCTTGGATCTAAGAAACTGGCCGAAAAATATGGGGCACCTGACATATCAATGAGTGTCAAGGGTCTGGAACTTCCGGCTTATGATCCCCGTTCCATTCAGGGAATAGGACTTAATTACGCAACCGCAAACCGCGGCGGTTGTCATGTCAGCGGGTATATGATCTCTCCGGAGATCCTGGGTTTGCCTGAAAAATTGGACCCATTTGTGACCAAAGATAAGGCACAGTGGACAATAACTTTCCAGGATTTCACATCGGTTGTTAATTCATCTGGAGTCTGCCTGTTCAATACCTTTGCTCTTGGACTGCCGGACTACACAGGCTTGCTGGCCAGCATTACCGGCTGGGATTTAGATGATGGTGAAGTATTAACCATCGGCGAGAGAGTAACAAATATTGAAAGGCTTCTGAACAACAGATACGGGGTTGATGAAAAACAGGATACATTACCTAAGAGATTACTGGAGGAACCAATACCAACGGGTCCGGCCAAAGGGAATATTTCAAATCTGTCAGAAATGCTTCCTGAATATTATGAGCTCCGTAGTTGGGTAAACGGTAAACCTACAGAAGAGAAACTTAAAGAACTTGGGCTGTCATAGCCCATTTCCTTTTGCTGCATACCCGGAGACGCTGGTAGTGAAAGTAGAAGTGAAGTTTCTTGCCACAATTTGCGTGATTTCCAGCGAATCATCTATTGAATTTTTATGCACTCATCATGACACTGTCGGTACAGTAATGCAAATGCTTGTTAAAAAATATAAAAAGAAGTTCGAGCAGGTTATGATGGATAAAACGAACCTAAAGTCCAGTATTTGGGGTGTACTCCATGTTCACAAGGATATCTTGTATCCTGCATAGAAAACCATATTATCAAACCCCTATAAAAAGGAAGATATGAAAAATCTCGCATGCCCCATATGCGGCCATCCCGCAGCCAACCTAATAGACGGCAGATGTAAGGACTGCTTTCTCAAAACCTTTACCCTGGCCCGGATACCCCATATAGTCCGCACTATTATCTGCCCTTTATGCAGTGCAGTGAAAAAAGGCGGGCACTGGGAAGGAAATACTGCTGAACTTGAAGATGTTATACAGGAAGGGATCAAAGAAGCACTCAAGTTTGAACCAAATGCAGTGGACGTACATGTCTCGATCGATCTCACAAATAGCGACCCGTCCATATACCATGCAGGCATCAGGGTAGATGCCAGTGTCAAGGGAAGCAGGACCAATGCAGCACTTAAAACAGAAGTGCGGGTCTCAAGAGAGACCTGTGACACCTGCAGCCGGATAGCAGGTGGCTATTACGAGGCAGTGGTCCAGGTGAGGGCAGAAGGGCGCTTTCCGGATGAAGAAGAACAGATGCAGCTTGTTGAGTTAATAGAAGAAGTGATCGAGCGGCAGTACCGGAAAGGATACCGGCTGGCTTTTATCACAAAAGTCGATGAACTGCCTGAGGGAACGGATGTGTATATTGGCTCCAACAGTTCTGCACGGCAGACATGCAAACTGGCAGCCGAACGTTTCGGGTGCAGTTATTCGGAATCCCCCTCCCTGGTTGGTAAAAAGGACGGCAAGGATATCTACAGGATCACATACAGTCTCAGGCTGCCTAGGTTCGTACCCGGTGATATTATCAATACAGGCGGAGATGCCATACTTATCAGGCATTCTGGCAAGAGGACATCAGGTTTGCTCCTTGGGTCCGGACTGGAGTTCTCTGAGAATACCAACAGGTTAAAGGATGCTGTGAAGATCGCAGATATGGAAGATGCAGTGGATACGGTGCTGATTTCGGTGGAAGATGATATCGTGCAGGTAATGCATCCTACGACATTCAGGCCCGTAACATTGAAAAAACCGGCACACCTGTCCGGCAGGGGCGGTGAGGATATCAGGATCGTTATTATCGGTGATGAAGTATTAATATTACCGCCATATCAGGAAAATGAATGAAATGAAGGCGCTGGTGGTACCAAAAGAGCAAGCAGAAGCTGTCAGGCTGAGACTGCTTGAGCAGGGGTGCCTGGATACAAAGCGTAAATTGTCTAAAAGGGGGAAGCACCTGGAAATCCCAATTACCGGGGCGGTCCCGTCTGAATTTAAGTCTTACCCGGTCGTTTGGCCTGATGATGCTAAATACTACGAACCTGAACCCACTCTGAGGGACCTGATGAGGGAGCATCTGGATAATGATAAACTGGCACTGCTGCCAGGGGGTTGGCAGATGATCGGTGATATTGTTGTAATTTCGCTGCACAGTGACCTGTATCCGGAGAGAAAACAAGTGGGTGATGCAATGTTTAAGCTATACCCGAACTGCAAGAGCGTATATCTGGATGAGGGCATAAGTGGAAAACTGCGGCGTCCAAGACGGGAACTGGTGGCGGTCAGGGATGGGGTGAACGACCCTGCCATTACGGTGCATAACGAGAACGGGTGCCGGTTCAGGCTGGATGTTACTAAGGTTATGTTCAGTAAGGGCAACTTGCAGGAGAAGATGAGGATGAGCCGGCTGGGGAAAGGTGAGGTTGTGGTGGATATGTTCGCTGGTATCGGGTATTTCACCATACTGATAGCGGTTCACTCACGTCCTGATAAAATAATTGCCATTGAAATAAATCCCGAATCGTACCATTACCTTGTGGAGAATATTCGGCTTAATGGCGTTGAGGGGATTGTGGACCCAATACTTGGGGATTGTGCTGAAATGACACCGGTCTTATCAGCAGACCGGGTGATAATGGGGTATGTGGGTAATACCTGCCACTATCTCAAATACGGTGTAAAGGCGCTGAGATCCCAGGGAATCCTGCATTACCATGATACTGTGCCTGTACACCTGGTACCGTCCAGACCCACTGGCCAGATCAGGGACGAAGCCTGTAAGCAGGGCCGTCGGGCTGAAATACTGGACTGGCACAGGATCAAGAAATATTCTCCGGGCGTATGGCATGTGGTAGTAGATGCCAGGATAACATGAATTGTGCCGCCGTTAATTAATAATAGTGATAAATACCATATTTTCTTGGGAGGTATGTAGCCATAGCGAAAGGAATGGCTTGTAACTTCCTAAATTACCCACTCCATTCCTTATTAGAAAAGCTTAGCCTGCGCCCCAGAATTGCTTAACGATCAAAACATAATAAGTTACATGTTGTGTATATTCACTACACAATGAGACCTATCTGAAATATATTTTATTTGACACAGAAGATCTTGGACGTTCTCTAAGCCCGTTTGTGAAGGATCTTCCAGGACTCCGAAAAGAATACCGTGAAATAAGAAGGGGACCTGCTGTACCAATCGTTGATGTCAAGCGAATATGTGTTCCGGGAGATTTTATTGAAGTTTTGGAGTCGACTAGACCATCGGGTGAATTGATTTCTACTCTTCAAGCCATTTTAGGGGCAGAAATGAGCGTGGAAGCAGTTTGCTGATGCTTATAACGGTAAATCCAAGCCATTCCTGATGCTATGGGTGAAATGATATTGACTAAAAGATCAATGAAAAGTGTTTATACTTTTTATTTGAGC
>Ga0255383_1115_pt2 | contig 13739 bp, 10 predicted proteins | sample ANMaggSSYBR01C12_FD_182100 | JGI IMG/M metagenome (GOLD analysis project Ga0255383, IMG submission 182100) | Sediment cell enrichment communities from methane seep in Santa Monica Basin, California, United Staets - ANME aggregate JGI... | ecosystem: Environmental > Aquatic > Marine > Cold seeps >...
ACCAGAACTGTTCTCTCTTCTCCCCATACTTTTCGTTTTTCCCGGTAAGTCTGAATGGTTTTGTCTCGAACTGTAATCTCTTCAAAATTATCAGCAGCCTTGATTACCAAAGCCTTATGCTGATAGGGTGTCAGGGCTCCCACATAATGCAGATCCAGTTCTTTGATCAAAGCCATGTTACTCTTGGAATTATTCCCCTGATCAAAAACAAGTGTATGCCCCTTGAGATCAAAATTCAGGTTAACCATTCTCTCTTTTATTTTCCCAACGATTTCTTTAAAAACATTTGAGTCATTCATGTTCCCCTCATAGGTAACATGAAACAGAGGGATGTTATCCTGTTTCGTAACCACCATTGCCAGCCCAACCTGCCTTAAGTCGTAACGCTTCTGCTTGTTCTTTCCACGCTTAGCTATGGTACACCGCGCATTCGTTGAATCAATGTAAGTGAAAAAATTGGTGGTATCAAAAAGCAGAGTATCGCTTTCCAGTTTGTAGACTTCACGAGCTCTTTGCAATAACTCAAACTCAATTTTCTCGATTGCTTCAACCGGAAGAGAATCCATCATATCCCAAAAATGATTGCTATCTACCTTACTGAGAGCAACCCTGAGCAGGTACTCAATTGAAGTGGTTCTTGCCCAGTCCCACCATCCATCTTTACTGGTAGGCTTACATACCCGACCGACTGCTCCCAGCAAGAGAGTTATTCCGGCAGTGAGCTTATGACGAACTGGTTTTTCAGCCATGTAGGGTCGCTGAGATTTTATGTGCTGATTGATTATGGAAGGCACATCAAGCTTTTGAGCGATATCAAGAAGAGCAACTACCGCACCGTGAGAGTAAGACTTAATTGTGTAATTATCAGCAAGCCCACGGAGTCGTTTGAGAAGAGTTTCAGCCTTACCCAGATATTCCAGAACGATGGGTCTGGGTTTTCCATTAACTCTTCTTGACTCAACGATATACCAGTACTTTTGTCCCCGCGACATCTTGGATTGAATCGAAGCCATGGCATCACCTCTCATCCAGTGTATACATTTGAATTAGTACATTCGTAATATACTAAATGCCACGTTATTAACAAGTCCATAGCACAGTTGTATTCAGTGTATACTTAACAAAGACAAAAAGAAATGCCGTAACACGCTTAAACTGAAGCGGTTACGGCATCTGGCCTGTCTGGAAATCTCTATTTCATAGGAAACTCACGCTAGTTCACAGGATTCAGACTGGAAATATTTGAGTTTACCATTAGAAACACAAAAAGGAGGCTCTCAATATTTTACAGGAGTAGAATGTTCAGATAATTACGTTGGATGGTATTCTAGTAATAAAACTATTACTCAAACTCAATATGTATGGAGTAGAAGGAAAGGGGTATCGAATGGAAACTGTTGAAGGAAAGAACATTAAGGATTTGTTTGAAAAAATTATAGGTATATACACTGATACATCACGATTACTCGTCGATGCAGAAGCCTTGATGAAGGAGCGGGGTTTTGAGAATATCGGTTCCGGAAATAGTATTTCAACAGAACAATCTAAAGTAAAGACAAATGTACATCTTTGGGTCACTCCATATGCTGTTATGTATTTTGCAGAGGAAGAATCTGCTACAAGCCCGATTTATGGTCTTGGTGTTTTTTTCATGGGGCCAGCAGATATGAAGAAGCCAATTGAACCTCTTGTAATATTTGGTTGTTTGAACTTGAAAATTGATGAAGAAGGTTCTCGAAAGCGCCCACTTCCTTGGTATCTAAAGGAAGCATGGTTTTCAATGACAGAGAACAGAGAGATAGGCAAACTTCATAAAGTAAGTGAGAAATTTGAAATAAAGAATGGAGTTATTCAAGCTCTTCATATCGAGGATATCAGTGATTTTGATTCTCTTCAATCAAAGATTATTGAACCACTGTTAGAAATGAGTATTGATTAAAGACACAAATATCTAATCATTTGATTTTGTTCCTTACATCAAATTCCGGGGATCCACATCCACATCCATTCGGACGGTGGTCTGTTTCAGTTCGTTGAAGGTTTTTCTCATTGTGGCTACGGCTGCTTTGAGGGTGGCGTGGCCGGGGGCTTTGAGCAGGGCACTGTAGCGGTATTTGTCTGCGATCTTTGCCATGGCTGCTTCGCTTGGGCCGAGGAGTGTGCAGTTTTGGGGTAGTGGGGTTTTGCAGGTGAGGTCAGCGGCTTTCTTTACTTTTCCCTGATCTTTGCCTGACCAGAGCAGTCTGATCATTCTTGTTGTGGGCGGGTTGCTGAGAGTTTTTCTCATATCAAGTTCCTGCGTGATGAAGGCTTTGTAGTCGTGCTTACAGGCCAGTTGAATGATGGGGTTGTCGGGGTCGGTGGTCTGGATGATTACCTCGCCCGGTTTTTCACCTCTGCCCGCACGGCCAGCTACCTGGAGGAGCAGGTTGAATGTGCGTTCCTGGGCTCTGAAGTCAGGCATGTAGAGACCCATCTCGGCACCAATCACCGCAGCAAGGGTGACATTGGGGAAGTCATGGCCCTTTGCAACCATCTGTGTGCCCAGAAGAACATCGCCTTCACCGTTCGTGAACTGCCGGATGATCTTCCAGTGCGCTGATTTGATGCCGGTGGTGTCGGCGTCCATTCTGATTACTCTGGTTTGCGGAAGAAGCTCTTTCAGGGCGTCCTGCACCTTCTGTATACCGGGGCCCTGTCTTTTGTATTCTTCTCCGCTGCACTGGGGGCATCTTGTTTTCGCGCTTTTCCAGTGGCCGCAGTGGTGGCAGCGGAGGACTTCCCCGTGGCGGTGATAGGTCATTGATATGTCACAGGCAGGGCATTTCTCCACATGGCCGCAGGCAAAACACATTTGTATGGGGGAATGGCCTCTGCGGTTGATCAGGATAATGCTCTGTTCCCCTGCTGCTGTGCGTTTGCCTATGGCTGCCAGAAGTTGTTGGGAGAGCAGGGTGAATTTTTCTTTGTTGGAATCTATCAGTGTTATTTTTGGAAGCTCTCTTTTTGTGGCTCTGTCCGGCAGGGTAAGCAGTGTGTACCGGTTGTGCTGCGCGTTCTGCCAGCTTTCTGCCGATGGGCTGGCTGAACCAAGGATTACCGGAATATTTTCAATACTGCCTCTTACTACAGCGAGGTCACGACCGTTGTAGTGGGGCATTGAGCCCTGCTTGTAGCTGTCGTCGTGCTCTTCATCTACAACTATTATCCCAAGGTTTTTCACAGGAGCGAAGACTGCGCTGCGGGGGCCAATCACTATGCTCCGCTCACCACGCTGAACCATGCTCCATGCGTCGAGTCTTTCACCCTTTGACAAACCGCTGTGAAGTACCGCCACTTTTTTTGGAAAACGGTTGTTGAATCTGCTTACTGCAAGAGGTGTAAGGGATATTTCAGGAACCAGAACTATGGCACCTTTGTTCTGCTTTGCCTGCTTCTCAATGAGTTTGAGGTAGACCTCTGTTTTGCCGCTGCCCGTTACTCCGTGAAGAAGGAATGTTTTTGGTTCTTTTCCCTTTTCTTTTTCTCTTCCGTTGTCTTTTTTATCTTCTTTATCTTTTTTGTTTTTGTCTTTGTTTGTTTCTGCTGCTGTCTCTGCTTTTATTTCTGATGTTGCTTTTGTTACTGCTGTTACTTTTTCTATTGCTTCGGTCTGGTGTTTGTTCAGGTTCGGTGCCGGTTTGTTTTCCAGATTCGGTGTGTTCAGCATGGGGTCACGGGGTACTTTTTTTATTGTTTCCCTGATTAACCTGAGCTGCCGGAGTCGTTCCAGAGAGTTTCTGTTGGATCTGGCTGCTATGAGAAGTTCTGTTTTTGGAATTGCTCCGGTTAGTGCAAGCGTGAGCAGGAGTGCCGCCTGTTTGGGAGCCCGTTTCTTCAGAGAGTGACCGGCGGAGGTGAGTTCTTCAGGTGGAACAAGCGGCTCAATAATTGAGATCTGTCTGGGCGGCGGGAGCTTTTTGGGTTGCCACCAGGTTTTGATCAGCCCTTTTTCCGCTTCCTGCGCAAGGATACTGTCCAGTGGAATGTTGTCCGGTGCGAGTGTTTTGAGAAGGTTGTATTCAATTGTTTTTCTCTGTCCCGAATATTGTCTGATTGTTGATTCGTTTCTGATCTGTATTACTTTTACTGCGTTGCCGTGCATTCCAGGGGGGAAGGCGGCTGCGGCAACCATGCCGGGCGGTGTCATGTAGTAGTCGGCAGTCCATTTAAGAAGCTTGAGTACATTTTTTGAGAGCAGAGGTTTTGAGTCGAGACGCTGGATTACATCTTTAAGTTTTTTCTTGAGTTTTTCGGGAACTTCTATGTCTGTTTCCCAGATAACACCAACTACTCTGCTGCCTCCAAGGGGAACAACCACGCGGCAGCCTTCCAGTGTGCCACCCTGCATGTTTTCCGGAAGCAGGTAGGTGTAGGTCTTTGCTATTGGTCTGGGTATGGCAACTGCTATTGCTGTTGTCACGGTTGCATGCCTGTACAAAGAACTGGCCATAGTGGGGATGGACCCTTTACCTTCATCGGGCAGTGAGTTAGTCACGGTTGCATGCCCAGAGAAAGAGCCCTGTTCCATACTGTATCTCTTGCCTTTTTTATGCTCATGGGGAGTTTCGGCAGTGTCGGGAATTCGCCGTGGTCGTAGAGGACTTTTCCATTGCATTCCACCTTTTGTACTCTGCCGGCTCTCGGGATTTCATTCAGGTATCTCTGTTTGTCTTCGATTCTTGCCAGTTCATCTTCTTCGGTTTGTGTGAGGTTGAGGTGAATTTTGTCATTTTCGAAGTTCTCAAAATTGAAAAAGACAGCGGGTTCCGGTCCGGAGATCAGCGTCCATTTCCAACTGGGTATCATTCCCGGGTTTGCCTTTATTGATGCCAGGTTGGCTGCGAGGCGGGTTTCTCCTGACAAGTCAAGGCGGTTGTTGCAGGGGGCACCATCGCTGCCCAGCATTACTTTGATGTTGTTCTGGAGGAGTTTTGGTATGTCCGCTATTCCGCTGCCCAGGTGGAGATTTGTCCACGGGCAGTGAACAACTGCCGTTTTTGTTTTTTTAAGCAGATCTATTTCGTTTGGCTGAAGATGTATACAGTGGGCAAGGAGTGTTCTTTCACTCAGGAAGTTAAGGCTGTGGAGGAGATGGATGTTACCTCCCTTTTCGGCAATCCATTCGTCTGCCATTTCGCCGGGGGCTTCAGCGGCGTGCGTGGTTCTTATTGTGTTTCTGTCTTTTGTTTCCAGCCACTGCCAGAGTTGTGGTGTGCAGGAAAGAACGAATCTTGGCGCGAGGCCGTACTGGACTTGTTTTGTGCAGTTTTTCTCTACTTTTTCCGATTCCTTTATGAGCCATGGGAGCGGTTTCTTTATGAAGTCGGGGCCTCTGTCCATCAGAGCATTGCAGGCAATTGCCCGGATGCCGCTTTCCTTTAGAATGTCTATGGTGGTTGTGGAGTGCTCTACACTGCCCATGTCCAGAAGGCCTGTTGAGCCTGTGGATATTATTTCACGGAGCGATAGAATGACTGAAACAGCGAGGGTCTCAGGTGTGTGAGCTGCTTCCAGTGGCCAGATTCTTTCTTCAAGCCACGGAATAAGTGTTCTGCTTTCAGCCATGCCCCGGAAGAGGGTCTGACAGAGGTGAACATGGCTCTGAACTGTGGGTGTTACCCGTTCCAATTTGTTCTCCTTCTTTCCATTATTGTGATTCACTTGCAGCAGTTCTTATAATCAATGCTGATTGCAATGTCAGTTCTCTTTACTGAAAGGAATAATGTGCTGTATACGCTGATTCTGATGCTTTCCATGAATTTCCCTGTACTGGAAAGCTCGTTGCCCAACGGGCTTGATATTATCATCGGTGAGGATCACTCATCACCGATTGTCACAGTGTGCATTGTAGTGAATACAGGTGCTACATGCGAGACTCCGGAAATCAACGGGCTTGCTCACTTTTACGAGCACATGTTCTTCAAGGGCAATGCCGCTCTGCCTGATCAGACTGCTTACAACAACAGAATGAGAGAGCTGGGAATGATTCGCAATGGAACCACAGGCTCGGAAGTGGTGCGGTACTACCTTACAGTTTCCTCTGATCTTTTCTCTGAAGGTCTTGAATTTATGTATGACGCTATCACCGGCCCGCTGTTTAATCCCGAGGAAATAATCAGAGAGCGTTCAGTAATAATGAACGAGTATGAGAGGGGTACCTGCAATCCGTTCTGGAATCTTCAGCTTATGATGGAAGAAGTGCTTACAGTGGAACCCTGGAGGAGCAGTGCTATCGGTTCACCTGAAGTAATAATGGCGGCTGATCAGGAGGTCATGCTGATGTTTCAGGAGAAGTACTACACCCCGGATAACTCCGCTCTGATAATAACAGGCGATATTGACGCTGAGACTGTTATGCCAGTTGTTGCTGACCTTTTTGGACAGTGGGAGTACGGTGGACGAAGCGACTATTTCTCTCTTGATTTGAACATCTCTATTGAAAAGGACACTGCTTTGTACGTGGGCGGTCCCGAGGGTATGGGAATAGTCCGCATCGTGTATGTCGGTCCTTCCATGGCAAACCAGCAGAACTGGACCTACGCAGCGGATGTATGGGGTCAGTACATGGGTAGAATGACAGGTGAGTTCCACAACGACCTGGTGGCCAACGGTCCGTTTCTTTCTGCGTACGCAAGCTACTATTCACAGAGATTTGAGCCCACTGTTACCTTTACCGGAATTATCGATCCCTCTCTGGTTGACGAGGGGCTTGAGATGATGAGAGAAGAGATTCAGGACATGTTCCGCGAGGAGTATTTTACTTCATCAGGCATTGAGACGGCATCGGAACAACTGCGTCGAGCGAGACTGTTCAAAGAAGAATCCAGCAGAGACATGGCAACGAAAACTTTCCCGTTCTGGTGGGTAGAGGGTGGCGGTCTTGCGTACTACAACAACTATCCGGACAGTCTGGCTGCGGTTACTGCCGATGATATTTCCCTGTATCTGGACAGGTGGGTGAAGGACAAACCATCGGCTGTCTTCCTCGTTACTCCGGAAGGAGAGTGGGTGGAATGATCTCTATTCTGTTTGTGCTGGCTCTTCTGGCATCAGTGCCGGAGAATGTTACTGAATTTGATATTGATAACGGTATTCATGTAATCTCCAGAACTGTTCCCGGCGGAGAGGTTGAAGGTCTCAGCTTCTTCCTTATCGGAGGTTCCAGAGTACTCGATGAGGCTAATCAGGGAATTGAAGCATTCGCTCTGGAAGCTGCATTGACCGGAAGCGATACATATCCTGATTCGAGATGGCGCGAGATCATGGATGTTACACTGGCAAGCTGGAACGCATCATACAACTATGATTACTCCAGATATCATCTGAAGTGCCTTTCAGAGGATCTTCCCCTTTTGCTTGACGGTTTCGCGGATTGTCTTTTAGAGCCTGAACTGGATTCTGTTGCGGTGGGAAGAGTACGGGATTCTCAGCTTGTGGATCTACAGACGGAACTTGAAGATCCCGATCACAGGGCCTGGCTTGTCGCGAACAGGGGGTTCATGGGCGCAGGGCATCCGTATCTCCTGCGGCCTGACGGTATTCCCTCCACTCTCTCGGCCTTTGATGTTGAAGATGTAAGAGAGTGGCTTTCCCGAAGAATCAAAAGCGGAAACATCCTTATTACCCACGCGGGCCCCACACCGCCTGAACAACTCGCTGAGCTGCTTGAAGTTTCTTTCGGAAGAGTTCCGGAAGGGGGAGATGTTATTCTTTCTGTTCCTGAATTCGGCATAGACCGTGATACTGTCATTGCAGAGAACGATGAAACTCTTTCCGCGTACTGCGTGGTGAAGTTCAAGGCTCCGTCTGCCGGTGATGCTGATCTCCCGGCGTATATCACAGCATGTCTGGTTGTTGATGAACTGCTCTGGCAGGTGCTTCGCACAGACAACGCGCTTACTTATGCGGTTTATTGCGGAAGCACAAACAGTTACCGGCGCAACTGGGGCTACATGTATATCAGTACAACCGAGCCTGTACTGTCAGCAACACTTATGGCAGGTGTATTCAGGGATGTTGCCGGCGGTAATGTGGATCAGTCTTTTGTAACAGGTGTGGCCAACAACTACCGCACCACCCAGGGGATCAACGCTCAGTCAATGGACACCCAGTGCTGGATGCTTGGTAACGGCTATATCTCCGCCGGAGACTGGCGTGCGTCCTATCTGCTTCAGGAATCCCTGGAAGATATGACAGTTTACGAAATAAGCAGAGCCCTTTCCGACTGGGCATTGGATGCCGGCTGGGGTATCATTGCTGATAGTACTGTTGTTGATTTTTCTGAATTTGAGCCGTGGTCTTTGAAAGGAGAATAGAATGAAAACACTTTTATTGTTATGCACAGGCTTGTTGTTTGTGACAAGTTTTGCGGGATGCGGTACCACCGAAGCATCGCAGGGATCGCAGGATACTGATGACATCAGAGTAACCGGTATTGTGGATGTACTTCATGCGGGAACCCGGTCTGAAACGGTCATCATCACTGATGAGGCATCCGGTGAAGTCTTCGCTCTGGTTGGAGAGAAGGCATACGATATAGTCCCCGAATACGGACAAATCACAGCGGTAATCGGGGAACTCACGGAAGAGGGATTTTCCGTGCGGGAGGATCTCCGAAAAATCGGTGTGGCAGACTACTCAATTATTGATGTTGAAGATCTGGACGATTACTGATCTGATGCAGGATTGATATTCTGGTTTGAGCAGTTTCTTTCCAGAAAAGTATCATTTGGACGGAGGTTGAACAAATGGTAGCTGAAGATGTGAGATGGAAGCAACGATTTACGAATTACCGGAAAGCTCTGAGTCAGATGAAGAGGTTTGTTGATAAGGGTGATTTATCCGAGCTTGAAGAGCAGGGTATGATCAAGTCATTCGAGTATACATTCGAACTTGCCTGGAAAACGTTGAAGGATTTTCTGGAGTTCAGTGGGCAGACTGGTATTTACGGGTCCCGTGCTTACGCAGGGGAGTGCTTCGTTATTGGCCATGTTACATTCCCGTGCTTACGCAGGGGAGCGCATGGTTACTGGCCATGTTGCTTACTCGTAATGCTATTCAGAGGGCATTTCAACTTGATCTGATTGAGGATGGTAAGGGGTGGATGGAAATGTTGAAAAGCAGGAATAAGACATCTCATACCTGCAATGAAGAGACTGCAAAAGAAATATGTACGGCAGTGGTCTCTGAGTACTATGAGCTTTTTTACCGGCTGGAAGAGAAAATGAACGGCATAAGTTCAGGCGCTGGCTGAATTGTGAATCAGTACGGTCTGTCCGGTGAAACGATTGATGGTATCAGGAAAGTGTTTCAGAACTTTTCTGAGTTGAAAGAAGTAGTGCTGTATGGCTCAAGAGCCATGGGTAATTACAGAAATGGATCAGATATTGATATTGCACTCAAGGGGAAAGAACTGAATTTGCACCTCCTTAACAGGATTTCCCTTGAACTGGATGATTTGATGCTGCCGTACACCTTTGATATTTCCATCTATGATCATATCGACAGCGAAGAACTGATTGATCACATAGTTAGAAGAGGAGTAGTTCTGTACCGCGCCATGCCGTAACTCCATAAACGCTATTCGTTTACATTTTTCGGGGTAACACTTCCGGGAAGTGCGTTCTATATTCAGCGTTCTTTGATTATTTCGGGGGTGTTAAATGTCCAGGGCAAAAGGAAGAGGATCGAAGCTTGACAGATCAAGTCTGAGGAATCTCTACACCAGGATATTCAAACACAAGAAGGCCCTGCTGGGGGGCATAATCGCCCTTATTGGTGTTGACGGTCTTCAACTTCTGATTCCTCAGGTTTTCAGAAAGCTTATAGACGGACTTGCTCAGGGAACCGCCGATTCTCCTTTTGTATGGAGGATGGGCATCTCCGTTGTGATTATTGCCCTTGGTATGGCTGTGTGCAGGTTCTTCTGGAGGATTTTTATTGTCGGGGCCAGTCGCAGGCTGGAGAAAGACCTCAGAGCAGAATTCTACAGTCATCTGCAGAAGCTCCCCGCCCAGTACTACGACAAAACCAAAGTTGGTGATATCATGGCCCATGCCACGAATGATATCAATGCGGTTCGAATGGCTGCGGGTATGGCGACAATCGCCTCCTTTGATGCCCTGTTCATGAGCGTGGCAAGCATAATCATGCTTCTTCTTATTGACTGGAAACTTACACTTGTTACAATGATTCCCCTGCCTGTTATAGCTCTGCTGGTTACAAGGTTCGGCAGAGTCCTTCACGACAGGTTTGAGTCGGTTCAGAAAGCATTCAGCGGCCTTACGGAGAAGACTCAGGAATCACTTTCCGGCATCAGGGTGATAAAGGCTTACGGAGATGAAGAATCAGAGAGAAAACTGCTTGCTGAAAAGGCAGACCGCTGCGTTCATGAAAACATCAGGCTTACTCGCATCTGGGGATTCATGCAGCCTCTGGTTATGGGGCTCGCTATGATCAGCAGCTCTATTTTGCTCATGGCCGGTGGAAGGTCAGTTATCGGCGGATCAATTTCTCTCGGGCAGTTTGTGGCATTCTCAAGCTACCTCGCGATGCTGACCTGGCCAATGATGGCCATAGGCTGGGTTGTCAATCTGCTTCAGCGCGGAGCGGCCAGCATGGGACGGCTTGAGAAGATCATGAACACAGCACCAGCCATAATGGATGGTTCCTGTACAGACGAACCTGAACCTTCCATTGAGGTCATGGGACTGTCATACACTTACCCTGAAACGGATGTGGAAGTACTTAAGGATATTTCTTTCAGTATTCCCGCCTCATCCACACTGGGTATTGTCGGCCGGACAGGAAGCGGAAAAACAACCCTGGTTGAATTGCTTATGCGCCTTTACGATCCTCCTCCCGGTACTGTGTTCATCAGCGGGGCCTTCTGTCCAGGTAAGCCCATCGCCGTCAACCAGCCTCATGGAATAGCGCATGGAGATCAGGGCATCATCTGAAAGAAAAGGCATATAGATTAAAGCGTTCAGTATCAGCACAGCCGTAAACGCGAGAAAGACAGGGACAAATCTGTTCCAGACAAAGGCTTGTTTCAAATTCACCCACCTTCGCGCGACACAACTTCCTGTGATCGCTGATTGTCAAGCGGACAATGACAAGGGAGAGGTTTTACCCGGTAGCCTTGCCGTTGCCCCACTGGAGCAGGTAAAGGTTGTAGTAAATACCCCGCCTGGCAAGGAGTTCCTGATGCGATCCCCTCTCCAGTATTCTTCCGCCGTCAATAACCAGAATCTCATCGCACTTCTGAATCGTTGACAGCCTGTGGGCAACAATAATGCTTGTTCTGCCCTTCATGAGGGTTTCTATAGCTCTCTGGATAAGTTGTTCTGTAGAGGGGTCAACATTGCTTGTAGCTTCATCGAGAATCAGAACGCAGGGGTTGTGAGCAAGAGCTCTGGCAAAGCAGATAAGCTGTTTCTGACCGGTTGAAAGAGTAGCTCCCCGCTCAGCCATTACTGTATCAAAACCCTGAGGAAGCCTGTCAATAAACCCGGTTGCCTGAACCATATCGGCAGCCTTGCGGATTTCTTCGACAGTAAGATCACTGCTCAGTCTGATGTTATCCGCGATTGATCTGCTGAAGATGAAGGCATCCTGAAGAACAATGGATGTGTTATTTCTGAGAGTTTCAATTGAATGTTCTCTTATGTCAGTGCCGTCAAGCAGAATCCTTCCGGCATCCACATCCCAGAAACGGGTGAGAAGACTGATTATGGATGTTTTACCTGCGCCTGTTGGCCCAACAAGGGCAACACTTCTGCCGGGTTCAATACCGAAATTGATGTCCTTCAGCACCGGAGTATCAGGCTCATACGAGAAATTGACATTCTCGAATGCCACTTCTCCCCTGAGCTTCTGCGAAGGAACGGCATCATCGGATTGCACAATCTCAGGCTTTGTATCCAGAATACCGAATATTCTCTCGCTGGAGGCCATGGCGCTCTGCATTATGTTGTATTTTTCACTCATGTCCGATATGGGTCTGAACATCTGACGGACATAACTGATGAACGCGACCAGAGCGCCAAGAGTCAGGGCACCTGAAATGGTGCTGAGACCTCCGTAGATCAGAACAATTGCGGTTCCCGCCTGTGCAATGACATTAATAACAGGTCTGAAAACACCGAAGAGATAAAGCTGTTTCATGCTGATTTTGTAGTAGTTGTCGTTGATCTCGAAGTATTTTTCTTTTCTGTTTTCTTCCTGTCTGAATATCTGAACCACCTTCACCCCGGATATGTCCTCAGCGATGCTTGAGTTCAGCTCTGCGAGATGCTTCCTGACTTTGCGGTAGATGGTTCTTGCCTTCTTTCTGAAAAGAACCGAGACAAAAGTGAAAACCGGAAGCACAGAAAGAGAAACCAGGGCCAGCTTCCAATCCATGATTATAAGTATGGTGACAGTACCTGTGATGAGAAGAACGTCTTTCACAAGGTTAACCAGAACCGCGCTGAACATCTCATTCAGCGCTTCAACATCATTTGAAACCCTGGTTACCAGTCTGCCAACCGGGTTTTTACTGAAAAAGTTGAGGCTTAAAATCTGAATGTGGTTAAACAGCTCAGTTCGTACATCGAACATGGAGCGCTGGCCGGCAACCACCAGAGTCATCACATGGCCATATCCCGCGAAAATACTGACAACAAGCAGTCCCATGAATATTAAAGCCAGTCTGGTTATCCCGGCAACGTCTTTGCCTCTGATACTCATCAACTTGTCCGGAGGTATCTTTCTTAAATCACGCTCGGGAACAAGCCAGTAATCGTTCTGCAAACGACCGGTCTCCCCCTCAAACCTGTCCGCCGGGAACAGGTAAAATGTTTCAGGCATCAGGTGCCCGCCGGATACAAGAAGATAGCTGACTGCAGGATCCATACCGTCCATTGAAGCTTTCCTGATCAGAAGGCTGTCCGGCGCGAGGAAAATGAAGTCCCCATCTGCCGGTTCCATCCCCATAAGGCTGTCGCACGCCGCAGGAGTATCCGTATAAACCTGATACAGTCTCGCGAGATATTTATCAATCCCCTGCTTGGTTATGTAGGGCAGAAGCAGCTCCACTCCCGAGGTGATAAGCATGAAAAACATGGCAAGAAAAACGAGTTTCCGGTGAGGACCCACATATCGGAGCAGACGCTTCACCAGTTTCGAGTCGTAGCCTTTCCCTTCGATTGAATCGTCAGCAAAGGAACTGTTTCCGTGCGGAGGCATCGGCAATCACCCCCTTCACACCTTTTCACAACTTCTTCTTCAAGCTGCTGCATTCTGTACAGTTCAGCGTAGTAGCCATCTTTTTCAAGCAGATCAGTATGGGTTCCCTTTTCCACAAGCTTCCCGTCATCAAGAACAAGAATAAGATCGGCATGCTGAATTGTACTTATCCTGTGGGCAATGAGAATGCTGGTAAGCCCCTCAATCTCCACCTTCAGCTTCTCAAGAATTGCCGATTCCGTCTCGGTGTCAATGGCGCTGAGAGAATCGTCAAGTACAAGAATAGAAGGGGAAACAGCCAGTGCCCGCGCAATAGCAATCCTCTGTTTCTGACCTCCGGAAAGGGTGACGCCCCTCTCACCCACCATGGTTTCAAAGCCTTCCTTAAAGCTTTCAATCTCAGAGGCTATCTCAGCCAGTTCCGCAAGATGTCTCACCGTCTCAACAGGCAGATTACCTCTTCCAAAGGA
>Ga0255383_1125_pt1 | contig 13477 bp, 12 predicted proteins | sample ANMaggSSYBR01C12_FD_182100 | JGI IMG/M metagenome (GOLD analysis project Ga0255383, IMG submission 182100) | Sediment cell enrichment communities from methane seep in Santa Monica Basin, California, United Staets - ANME aggregate JGI... | ecosystem: Environmental > Aquatic > Marine > Cold seeps >...
ATTGAGATCCTCGTAGCCAAGACAAAGACCGTAGATAATCTGTTTCAGCATGGATTCGAGGGAATGCTCAACAAATCGCTGATCTCTGTTATCGGTAAATGCTTCAGAAACAACAGCCGTAGCAGCATTGACTTGCGTCTCTTTTTTTTGTATAGTAAACTATGGATGTCCATAGTTTACAAAAAGGAGGCAATAATGGGTTACCCAACCAAAATTCAGTTGATCTCTCGAAAAAAGGGAAACCAGTGGTATGTGAACTTTCCCAATGCTCTCGCTGAAGCCATGAACTTCGAGAAAGGAGAAACTGTTGAGTGGGAAGTTGAATCACTTACCGTTTTGAAAATGAGCCGCCGGATAAAGAAGAAAGGAGGAAAAGAATGAAGAAATACATTGTTCGATTAAGTGATAAGGAACGGAAATACCTTATTGATTTGGTTAGAAAAGGTAAAGTCGCCGCCTATAAGCGCCGGAGTGCTCAAATACTTTTGAAGGTTGATATAGGTAAAGGAGGTCCGGGCTGGAAGGATGAACGGATTGTCGAAACACTCGGGGTAAGTGTCAGGACAGTGGAAAGGGTTAGGGAACGCCTTTGCACACTGGGATTTGAAAAATGTCTGTTGCGCGCCAAGGGCAGTGGGCGCAGGCGCAAGCTTGATGGAGTACAAGAAGCTCAATTGATTACACTGGTTTGCTCAGATCCACCGGTAGGCTCTGCGTGTTGGACATTGCGAATGCTTGCAGATAAAATGGTTGAACTTGAATACATCGACGATGTTTCGTATGAAACCGTTCGTCAGGTTCTAAAAAAAAACGAAACTAGCCCGGATCCATCACAAATAGCCCTTGAAAGAAGCTCCAAATTGTAGTATAATAGTTGTACAGCAACGACTTACACTCAACAAAAAGGAGCTTCAAAATGTCAATAATAACCAAATGTCTTTTGAATATCCAGGGCTGAAAAACAGGAAGATCGTAGCAGATTTCTCCGGTGGCACAATTACTTCAGATGCAGGGGGAATGCTCCTCCGTGAAGTTGATAACAAGCTTAAAATAGCAGAGCAGATTTCTGAAGCATTTACCGATAACAGAGATCAGCGATTTGTTGAGCATTCCCTCGAATCCATGCTGAAACAGATTATCTACGGTCTTTGTCTTGGCTACGAGGATCTCAATGATCATGATAACTTGCGTAAAGATCCGGCTTTTGCGGCAATGTTGGGACATGATGATCCAGCGGGCAGTAACAGAAAAAAGAAAAGTGATAATGGAGCAGTCCTTGCCTCTCCCCATACCCTGGGTCGCCTGGAGCTTGGTAATCGTGAATTGGAGAAGCCAAGTCGTTATCAGAAGATTACTTGTGATTTTGATAAAATTGAGCAGACAATAACGGACATCTCTCTGGATCTACTTGAGCGAGAAGGAGTACCCGACAGGTTAATCATAGATGTTGATTCAACCGATGACATTGTACACGGAAAACAAGAGGGTGGTAAATTTCACGCCTACTATGATAACACCTGTTACACCCCTCTTTACTTTTTCATAAACGATCATTTGGTAGTTTCAGAACTCCGTACGATCAAGCCTGAACCGGCCTGTGGAGTTATTGCCCATCTTGAGAGAATCATACCAATTCTGAAAAAGAAATTCCCCGGAACAGAAATTCTTCTCCGTGGAGACAGTGGTTTTTGCCGAAAAGAGATAATGGAATGGTGCGAAGCAGAGAAGAACAGGATTTATTATTTGCTCGGGCTGGCAAAGAACAATATCCTGAATGGTATTATCAGCAGGGAAATGGCTGTTGCAAAAGGCCTCCATGCCTACGAAGAGAGTGAGGAGCCAGCCCGAGTCTTTACTGAATTTTACTACACGACCAAATCCGGCAGCTGGGATGGTAAGAGGCGCAGAATAATAGCGAAAGCAGAGTACCTGGATAAGGGACCGAATCCGAGATTTGTAGTCACGAATTATCCTGACACAAAATATGAAGCAAAAGAACTTTACGAAATCACTTATTGTGGTCGTGGTGAGATGGAAAACAGAATCAAGGAACAGCAACTCTGCCTTTTTGCAGACAGAACAAGCAGTCATTTCATGAAAGCCAACAACTTGCGTCTATGGTTCTCGTCCATTGGATATGTACTGATGGATGCTATTCGTACACTGGGTTTGAAGGGTACAGAGATGTCCCAATTTGTCTGCACCACGATCCGTTTGAAGTTATTCAAGATCGGTGCGTCCGCGTAAGCGTGCGCCGAGTCCTCCTCGCAATGAGTAGTGCCTATCCATATCCCACATTATACAATAAAGTACAACAGAATCTCATTGCAGCATTAACTTGATCTGATAAATGCTATCTGCTCCTTAGGCCTGAAATATGGGCATTTGCAGTGGTGCGCCATTAGAATTATATATTACTATATATGAGGTAGTAATAGTCTTCATTTAGCATAATTAGCCTCTTATTGCCCACTATGTTATGTTTGTATCCCAGAATCAAGTGAATTTAGGCTTCAATTGGCTATACTAAAAAAAGGTGATGCATCCGGGTTAGTGATTGGCTTGGTTCTCAGGGTCATCCAGCTTGTCGTGAAAAGGTTGCTCGATTAATGAAACTGATGGGTGTTGAGGCTATCTACCCCAAGAAGTCATTGAGAGCAAGAAACAAGAAACAAGGAACACAAAGTATATCCATACCTTCTTCGCAATTTTGTCATTGATCATCCAGATCATGCGTGGTGTTCTGATATCACGTACATCGCGCTTAGGAGAGGCTTTGCATACCTTACAGTAGTAATTAATGGACTGGTTCAGCCGATATGTATTATCCTGGGAGCTTTCTATGACCCTTGATTTGGAGTTTTGTGTACGGTCCTTGAGGTGTGCTCTTGCTGGAGGCCGTTCAGAGATATTCAATACGGATCAAGGTAGCCGATACACCAGTAATGATTATACAGGTATACTGCATGACTCCAACATTCGTATCCTAAATTCCCGTCAGATTATACCTACACCGGTATCGGCACGGCAAATGCTTTGTAAATTTCTTTCTGCCGTTTAGTCAGCGGGAACAGTATCCGGCGACCATCAATCACCTGTGTTCTCAGCTTCTCCATTGTCTTGATCAGATCCTTCATGGTCATTGTCTTGTACAAACCATTCTCCAGCATTATCCTGTGGATGTGGGAGCAGAGGATAAGGGCGATAAATCCAACAAAAACCTTGCTTTCCATTGCCTGTTGAGAATGAACACGCAGGCGTCCCAGACCGAGATTGTGTTTCAGACGCAGGAATCCCTTCTCAACAACATCCTTGTCTCTATAAATCCTGATGGCTTCTGCTCCGTCCTGAATGTGATTGCTCACCGTTACCAGCCAACCGGCGTTCGCGAGTTCCTGAGCAATCACATCCTCACGGATGTTTATTGTGTAACCACTCTCGTGCTTATCTGACTTGCGAATAATCAGGTAGTGATCAAACTCATTCTTCAATTTACCGTTGTCGGGATTTATCCGAGCCTCTTCTACAAGCAGTCTGACAGTGCCGTAAAGTCGATTCTTAACAGCAGTGGCTTTCAGATCATTGTAAAACACATGAACAAAGAGTTTGTGATCTTTGGTCCAGGAACGCTCAAGGGATACTCCTCTAAGAGTATCTGCTCCGCAGACAATTGTGTTCTGGATGCTGTCGATGTCTTTGCTCTCGGACTTAATCATCTTTTTTGTAAACCCAAGAGTGAGGGGAAGTGCCAGGAGAAACCGTACACCCTTTCTCTCAAGAAGCATGTTGATGTTCTTTCTGCTTGAAAATCCTTTATCCATAACGAGCATTATCTGTTTAAGCTCATCAGGAGCCATCTGTGCAATGGTGGTTTCCAGCGTGGTGACATCTTTAATGCTGCCATTGTACACAGTCATTCTTACTGGCAGGCGTGATTGATATCCGAGAAGCATACAGAGATTGATCTGGGCAAGCTTATCTCCATCTCTGTTGTAGCCCCATTCAACATCATCAATGAGTTTAGACCATGAGGAGATGCTTGTTATATCCAGAGCAAGATATTCGCGATCACTTCGGTAAGCGCTCCAGGCTTTAAAGAAACGCTGTCGTTCTTCATCTGTGATATTCTGAAGCAATTCGCTTATTCTTTGAGAGGAAAGCAATTCTCTGTTCATAAAATCACTACGTTTCATCCAGTCAGCACAGTAGGCAACAGGCTCTCCACAGGAAAGAAGAAAGACAGACACCGCAAAGATCTGTTCATGTGAAAAGGGAAAGGTTTGCCGCAGAACAGGAGTAAGCCCGATGCTCTCTGCTATACCATCCAGCAGATGAACCATGCCCGTTTGCAGTAAGGTTGACCGGCGGACATCCTCAACGCTGTAAACAGGGGAACATTCCGCTGACTCGACTGTTATTCCTTTTGCTTTCATTCGATCAATATACTCCTGCTTGTACACAGGTGACCCGGTTTTCTTATCTATTTTTCCAATCGAGACCCGCCTGTTACGAGGCTTTCCTTCTTTGTTTCTAAAAGAAACAGACTCATACAGATAGGTATGGTTGCCAACTTTTTGTCTAACTATTGATGCCATTATTTTCTCCTTGCTGTAGGTTAATACTATTATACCTACTTTCGCAGAGAAAAGCAAGGCCATATCTTATTGACATTACTGCAATTCTGAAATTAGAAATTGATCAAAAGGGTTTAGATGACTGTAGGTATAGGGGTCAGCGGGAGTTTAGGTCGTATCAGCATGGATGGCAGAGGTAGAGCTCTGGACAATATCATGGTTGAGCATCTCTGCTCTGGTGTACAGTGAAGTACGAAGAGGTGTACTTGAATGACTACGAGGACTATTTTTCTTCGCGTGATCGTCTTGAAGATTATTTGTATTTCTACAATAATGAAAGAAGACACATGAGTCTTGGCAGAAGAACACCAGCAGAGGTTTACTGGGAAAACCAGGATCCTCGGAAAGTAATTGCATACCACCCGCCATTCCGCTTCGGGCTACGCCCTCCGCTCCATGACGGGTGGAAAGACAAAAAAGGCAGGAAAAGAATCCACATTAAAGAACACTACTTTCTGTCTTGACAAACCAGACCACCATAATTTATGATAATATCAAAGTTACACTACTCTTTCGGGAGAAAACATACTATCACTATGTTTGTATTGAGTATTAATACTATCGAAATTCGAGTTTGTAGCTTGCTACTCACAAAATAGTATGGCTGTATTCGTTTGAGCAGGAGATATAGCATAGGCCTTTCTTGATGGAGTCCGCTCTCTATTTTATGGAGTAAATAGCGATCAAGGAGAACAGGTAATGGATGGCGGGAAAGAATCTATCATTATGAGTCCTAGGAACATAAGAATCATTGGTGCCGCAGAAATGTTCGACACGGTGAGTCGTGATATAACCAAAGTTGAGGATGTCAATCCCAGGATTATATCATTGTATGAAAAACAGTTTGTGTCAGGCCAGTTTATTGGTGCTATAGGCCCTCTTAAAGGAAAGCATCTACTTGACGTTGGGATAGGTTGGGGTACTACTTCCCGTGCTTTCCTTGAATCCGGCGCTATAGTGACAGGGCTGGATGTTTCTTCCGAAAGCCTAAACTTAGCCCGCAGATACTTGTCTTGTTATTCAGATCGGTTGACTATTGTACATGGAGACATCACAGAATACCCGTACCCTTCTCATGTTTATGATATTGCATGTTCTATCCGCACTATGTGTTACATCAAGAATAAGCAACTTGCTATCGGGGCTATGGTTAGTATGCTTTGCTCTGGGGGAGTAATAGCACTCTGTTTGAAGCCAAAGGCCAGTGTGCCCGATGTCTACGAAACAGACAGTAGAGCTTTTCAGATTGAAGGCTGGCCATGCAGAATTGAGGAACTAGTCTCTATTCTCAGGACACTCAACTGCAAAATTCTCATGAAGAAGCGCATTATAAATAAGGTACCAGTAATTAAGCCAATGGGTGCTTGTATTGGATTCTGGCTGATTGCAAAAAAGCGCACATGATTTAATGCTAACCACAGTAGCACCTCATGAAAGGATGAGTTGAAATGACAGAACGGATAATGGAAGGCAAGGAAGAGAAAAAAGAAAAGACCTTGTTGTATCCACGCTACCATCTGTCAAAACTCTCACATCTAGTTACTTGTCTGGTGGAGCTTACGAATGAATGTCCGTTCTCGTGTATACACTGTGATATCACCAAAGTATATCGAGAAAAAGAGAACGTACTATCGAAACACGAGCTAACTCAGCTTTTCTATACGTTAAGAAAACTCGGAGTTTTCAAGGTTGTATTGACAGGTGGAGAACCCTTCGCTAGAGAAGATATTCTCCCAATCATACAAGAGGCAATCAAAAACGGTCTATCAGTTCTTTTATTGACGAATGGTTGGCTAGTAACTGACGTGCAAGTCCGTCAATTGGCACTGCTGCCTCGATTACAGGTTAGTGTTAGTCTTCACGGGTTTGCTGAAGAACACGATGCTATCACTGGAGTACCCGGTTCTTTTGAACGTGCGATAAATGCCATTAGAATGTTCAAGAAGCACGGTGTCACAACGCGCACGATGACCAGCGTGATGAGAATGAACTATCCTTGTCTTGATGCCTTTACCAAGTGGCTTACGGAAAAAGAGTATTTAGACTATAGACTAGATCCTAAAATACTTGGGGATGATACTATCAGAAGTCTAAGGCTTACAGATTCTGAACTCGTTCAGTTCTATGTACGCCATTCTATTCTACCAAGGCTATTTCTAAAATGGAAATATTTTGGGGAGAACGTTTTTCTGCCAGATATACCAAATTGCAGCGCTGGGCGCACGTTAATTTCCGTGTCTGCCACAGGGAAAGTGATGCCGTGCTTATCTCTAAGAACAGTATTAGGTGATATTAGAAGAACTCAGCTACAGGATATATGGAGTTCCTCCGAGTTGCTGTTGGCTCTTCGCACGAGACTCAATAATGAGAGGTGGGAATGCGCGAACTGTTCTTCACTCGGTATCTGTAGCTCATGCCCTGCAGACGCTTGGCAAGAAACTGGTAGTTGGCTTAGTAAGCCAACGGAATGCTGCCGTCATCTAGCTGCTATAGAAAGAGCAAGTGAGACCATTAGATTACCTGAGGTTAATGAAATGTGCAGAAGATAGCATTTGATTAAAATGCAAAGGGAAATCGAGAGCATGTTACAGTCTTTTGAAAATAGATGTACTGGCCAGCTTAACGTTGCAGGGAGTCAAGTAGATGTCAGATCAATCCTTTTCCAGAATAGAGAACGCTATGAGACGAAATAAAATACCTAACAATATACACTATCATGACAAGGGAGGGGTAGTCAATGCACCGATATTCAATCAATATCGATGAAATAGTTGTCCGTGAGATTGATGGCACTCTAATAATACTGCACGAACCATCTGGACATTTCTTTTCTGCTGAACAGTCGGGAGCGATTCTGATTGCTTTGCTTGCCGTGCCACGCACGATGGAAGAATTGGTAAAAGAGCTACATGCTCGGACAACTGATGCTCCAGATAGAGAGTCCTTAAGATCAGATATCCAAGAATTTTTGAACAGGTTGGCAAGGAGTCAGCTACTGATAGAGACTGAATAGCTGGTAGTATCGGTTGAAAATTAGCTTTAGGAGTGCTGTTTAAGCAAAGCATCCCACACACTGTCCCGGACTAATGGGAAGTACATTTGCTGGGAGTTGGGAGTTCACAATTATGTATAGAAGAGCTAAATACTTTCCTCATGTAGTACTTGAAGCTACAAGTTCCTGTTTATGTAATTGTCAGCATTGCATGCATCAAGGTACAACTTATGGTGAGGATCTATCGCTGAACGAAATATTGACTCTCTTTAGTCAACTCGTAAGGCTGGGAACATTCAGAATCGACATAGCTGGTGGTGAACCGCTATTGCGTTCGGACATTGTTGAGATAGTTAAGAAAGCTGTTGAGATGAGATTCAGGGTTAGTTTCTTTACTAGTGGCAATGCCTTTTCTCAGGAGCAGATAAGAAAGCTTAGCACAATCCCAAATGTTGATTTTCACGTTAGTATACACGGAATTGGTGAGATCCATGATAGGATCACACAAAGGCAAGGTTCTTTTCAGGAAGCAGTTGAAGCAACACGCATTTTGATAGAATCTGGAGCGGAGGTCACCATTGACTCAGTTGTACTCCAACAGAATGTACGGCATCTTTCCGCTCTTGCAGACTTAGTGTCTGAAATGGGAGTTGCGTGGAGAAAGAGTCCTCTTATCATGAAATCTGCCAGTCAAGAGTATGATATAGAAGGGTTGAGATTGTCGGACAAAGAGCTTTTCAGATACTATACCCAGTATCCTGAAGAACAAGGTCTACTTGGAAGTAAGTTGCAATCATTACCATGTATTGAATTGTCAGAGAAAGTCATGTGCAACGCCGGAATCCACACGTTTCTAATAAGATCTGATGGAGAAATATGTCCTTGTAGCTGGTTTAGATTGCCTATGGGCAATGTTAAAGAAAGTTCTATCCGTACGATTCTGGATCATTCGCCTGTGAGTTCGCGTGTTAGGTCTCTCGATGGTATGGTCTATGAGGAGTGTCGTGCCTGTGAGTTCATGTCAGGATGCAAGCGGTGTCCTGGTTATGCATTTGCTGAAGAAGGCTCCGAGCAATCTATTCCGCGAGAATACTGTCGCCAGGCAAAGGCAATAAAATCCGCTATTACATCAAGGAACAGTTAAAGTTTTTGATTTGATTGATTCGCATACAGTGCAGGAACATTGAAAGGATAGCTACCTTTGTTTAACACCAGAAATAGATTTCCTGAATGTGCTTTGAAGTACTGGTTTTTATTTCCAGTTCGAGCATCGGGCACGCTAGAGAACCATTTGGGTTCAGAATACTTGCGTGCGATTCTTGTAGAATGCGGACGAACTGCTACGAGGTTGCTGTCCTCACCAGGATGCTCTATTGACGAGATTATAAACAGTATCAAGCGGGATGATCGCAATGTTTTTATGATTACTTGTTTTGATGCGACCTATCAGCTTGTTAGATTGTGGAGTTATGAATTGCGTAAAAATTACCCGAACGCAATTATTGCATGTGGTGGGCCAACACCTACTTTTTGGGATGAAGCACTGTTAAGAAAAATCCCTGAGATAGATGTATGTGTACGAGGAGAGGGTGAAAAGAGCCTATCTTATGTTCTGTCTCATGGTGAAGACCTGCAAGCTTGGGAAAAAGCACCGAGTGTCTCTTACCTAGACAACAATACTCTTGTTCGGAATCCCACAGCTATTTCTATAACATCCTCTGAGCTCGACGATTTTCCTTCACCTATACTAGCCGGAGTTCTTGATCCCCGCGAAGAATTCGCTAGAAGAGGTATCGTATCAATCCAGACAGGACGTGGGTGTCCTTATCGTTGCAGTTTTTGTGCTTTCCAAAAAATGTCAGGAAATAAAATCCGTCAATTCGATGTAGCACGAGTAGTCAGAGAGATTTGCTCCATTGCGGATAGTCTGTGTGGGCAAGTAGCGGGTATTCCAATGATTGCGATAGAAGACGATACGTTTAACGCCTCCCCTGCATATGCTCGCAAACTCTGGGCAGAGTTAATTCAACTATCTTTGCCTTTGCACTTTGCGTGTAATATCCGTGCCAATTCTGTGACGCGTGAAGACATAGTTTTACTTGCTCAATCAGGATTCACTCGAGTAGATATGGGTCTTGAATCCGCTGATCCTGAAGTTTTAGTAAAAGCTAACAAGGTAGATAGTATTGCGATGGCAAGAAGATATGTTTCCCAGATTGAAAATGTTGCGAATTGGTGTGCAAGTGAGGGAATTAGCTGCTATGTCTCCTTGATTTTCGGACTTCCAGGCGACACAATTGAGAAAGCCATGAAAACGTTGGAGTTTGTGAAGCGGTTGAATATCTCGGGATACTATTGGAACTATCTGAAGATTCTCGGAGGAACAGAACTCTTCGAGAAATTACTTAGGGTACCTCTTTCCACCGAGCAAATCGATGCTGGTCTTCTCCCAGATGTAAGGGATAGGATTACATATAGCTCAATTACTTCATATGATCCTCGTTCGATTGGTTACCTAAGAGATGATGTGGTTTATCAGCAAAGACATCTAAAAGATCTTCAAGTAATTTCGACTTTACTCTCTGGACTCTGGCAAGGGCCTGGAATTCTTGTGTGGTGTCAAAATGGCGCCTCTATAACCAGTTCAGCACTCTTAAGCTCGTTTCCATTAGATACAGTAGTAGTAATGGAAACGACAGATTTCGGCAAAGGCAACAGCACAGACTTTCTTGTATTTACTGTTGCTGAATTTGTTTCTTTCTCGGATCAAGACAGACTTACTCAGAAAGAAATAGTAGAATTAGTAAAAGAAGTGAGGCTATGTATAAATATCGATACCAAGAATATTATTAATTGTAGATACAAAGAAGGTGTAAAGACTTTTATAGAGACCAATAACGAACATACAAAAGCTCTTAATTTGTGTTCATGCTTGAATGTGTGTCCAGGAAAACAAGGAGTTCGGTTCTATGTTAATAAAAGCGGATCAATTAGCTTCTGCCAAGACTCTCCTGAGATAGGTAGACTTGGCGACAAGTTTTCGAGTTTGCTCTCAAGTACTAGTGCACTCATAGAAATGAGAATAGATGAAGGAACGATGGATAAGCAAGCATATAGCTGTCTTTTTGTCAAACAGCCATACATACCAGAATATGAACTCAGGAAGAAAGTAGCAAACTGGTCTATTGATCAATCAGTTAGATTTAGGAATAGATATAAGGCGATATAAGTGTCATTGAAACCTGGAATGAGAATATGACAGTTATCTTAGAAGGCAGACTAAACGATGACAGGAAAACATTATGCTTGCATATCAGAGACAAGAGCATTATTCAATAGAGAGGATAGATGATTAAGGAAAGGCAATGATGCGCAGAGAATGCAGTACAGCTAAAACGGAAAAGGACAGCGGTCTCGTTGACGCTCTTACTCACTATGAGTGTTTAATCGAAGAGGGGCATGATCCGTTTTATGACGAAGAAATTCTTCGAAACTACATGGCTCGATGGGATGGACCTGAGTTCTTCACCGCATTGGGTACTGTCCGGGACAAGCACATTGCTGAGATAGGCGTAGGTACAGGTAGACTTGCCAAGAGAGTTCTTGATCGAGGCTGCAAACACTTCACAGGTATAGATATTTCACCCAGCACGGTTAGAAAGGCGAGGGAAAACCTTAGGAATTACAAGAACGTCGAGCTAATTGTTGCCAATATCGAGTCCTTTACACGTAAGGAATCCTTTGATGTAATTTACAGTGTTCTGACATTCATGCATGTGAAGAATAAGAAGAAGGCCATATCTAACATTGTTACCTCTTTGAAGCCGAGTGGATATGCTGTCGTGTCCGTTAGCAAACAAGAGAGATCGATGACTTGCGGTAAGAGAAGAATAAAACTATTCCCTGAACCGGCCGAGGATTATGTACGGTGCTTTCGGGATTTAGGGTGTAAAGTAGAACTTATGATTGAGTTAGTAGATTCCTTTACTTTTCCTAGTGGAGAGAAGGATCTGACTTATGGTCAAGTAATTGCAACTATTGTTAAAGCACAAAAATCATGAAATGAAGGAGAGTAATCCACCCCTTATGAGGACATTCTAAAAGAGGAGACATCTGCAGCTAACATTTCCCTATATACCTCAGTGACCTAGATTCGCTTCTGCGAGAATTGACCGATCTCTGTGAATCGTGATTATCTCTGCTCGACCTACTGACTACTGACTGACGTTTGCAGGAAGTCTCATTCTACTATCTGTTGCGCGCTGAAAATTAATATTCCCGTCGGGAATTCTAATTGTCGCTGACAGGAAGAAACAATTGATGCTTGACAATCTGTCATCTATGGGGAGAAGCTTAGGGTAAAAGTTACTCCTCACAGGATATTGACTTTGGAATTGGATCCACAAGAGGGTTACCAGATACTTTATCTCTTGGAGTAGACTTATTTTGCTAATCCAGTATATTAGAGGTACATTACTTCAAAAAGTACGAGTTGTTCTGGCAATAGTAATTGTCGCTATATAGACATGGGCAGCAATAACTGCTACTTGTCGAAGAGTATTACCCAGGTGTGGTTCTGGAATGTGCTCTTCAATTCCATGGTGTGTTCCCAAACAGTGTACTGAAAGCAAGTTTATGGCAAGGACCTCATTTCCCAATAATGATACTCCAACCGCCGCAAGCGGCGGGGAATCAGACCCTCCTCGGATTGAAAAACTCTGGCAGGACCGCAGGCTGCTGTTGCGTACTCTTGCATTTTTAAAGCCATGGCTCAAATGGCATGCTCTTGGGCTTTTTCTAACCATTTTAGCTGCAGGTCTTGCTCTGGTTCAGCCGTGGGTGAGCAGACTTCTAATCGATAAAGTTCTGATAGACGGTAATACAGAACTGCTTCTTAAAATCTGCTTTGCCTATTTGATAGCTGTGGTTCTTGGTTCGCTTGTTAGTATGGCGATGTCAGTTTTGTTTTCCTGGGTGGGTCAAAGCGCAGCAATAGACTTAAAAATGATCCTGTACAAAAAGATGAATGCGCTTTCAATGGCCTTTTCTGGCAAGAAAAGGATTGGAGAACTGATGGCTGGGTTTACCAGCGATATTCCAGTAATGAAGGGTTTGTACTCTTCAACTCTTTCGAGTACCATCAGTGAATTTATTCGGTTTTTTGTGGTACTAGCAGTTATGATTTCAATTAACCCTAAACTCACTCTTCTTGCCTTACCTTCAATCCCTTTGTTTGCTGTTATTATCGCTTTCTCTGGTACAATGCTGAAGAATGCAAGTAGTGAAGTCCGAGTTAAAAGGTTGAAGCGACTTGGGATAAGGATCTAAAAACACTTGAAGAATCTTTGCTAGAAAGCGTCAGATGTGTCATCTCGAGCTTCTCAGCTGCTAGAACGAGAGATCAATGGAATTTTCACTACTCTATCAGCAGAACTTACGGTGGATTCTCTGTGGGCGATAAGAATGCAAGTTCTATTCTGTAATAGAAGCGAAACAGCTTCCTGTATAATGGATTCACTATTTGCATCAAGAGCGCTTGTTGCTTCATCAAGGATAACAATTGGTGGATCCTTCAAGAATACACGTGCAAGGGCAAGTCTTTGAATCTGTCCTCCAGACAAACTACTACCCCGTTCTCCTACAAGAGTGTCATAACCACCAGGAAATGTAGTAATGAACTCTATGTGCGTTTCCGGCTGCATACCCAAAGTTCTCAGTAATCAAGCTGCGATGTTTCTCTCTCAGCTGAATTATCTGTTTTGCTGTCTCGGCAGACTGGGCGCTAACTTCTTCAACCCCTTTCAGAAAAAAAGAGAAGCCACTCTTCCCATTTTCCATGGTCACGAATGGC
>Ga0255383_1128_pt1 | contig 13313 bp, 12 predicted proteins | sample ANMaggSSYBR01C12_FD_182100 | JGI IMG/M metagenome (GOLD analysis project Ga0255383, IMG submission 182100) | Sediment cell enrichment communities from methane seep in Santa Monica Basin, California, United Staets - ANME aggregate JGI... | ecosystem: Environmental > Aquatic > Marine > Cold seeps >...
CCAGGCAACTCCTGAGACAGCGCTTTATGCTGCAGTAAGCCGATCTTATCGGCTTCCATGCCCATGAGATTATTATTGGTGGGCGCGGTGCGCGTCCCAGGAAAATCCGGTATTGGAGCCGGAATCGGCATGGGAGTATGAAGCGGGAATTATTCAAGAGTTTAAACCAATGACCATCAGAGCCGCTGGTTTCTACTATGATATTGAAAATTTTATCAACGACAATGGCATCACAACCGCCGGTGCCGTGGGAGGAATGGGCACGCCTGGAAGCGACTGTCTCTATAACATTGATCATGTCAAACTTTATGGGGCGGAACTTGAGGCAGCCATTCGTATCAGAGACACTTTTCGGGCGACAGCAGCCTATATATATCAGGAATGTGAGGTTGACGAAACAGGGTTTGAAGACGATCGTTGGACATATTAACTTACTGAAATTTTGACAAAACATAAAGTAAAATTAATGGCACGCTATAATGTCTGGGAGGACGGCTGGCTCCAGTTGAATTCTCGATATGTTTATGAACGTAAGACCCAAAGAGGTGAAACACTGGATGATTATATCACGCTCGATGTGGGATTTGAGCAAAAGTTCAAATTTGATGGGATGGAATACATGGCCGGGTGCTTTTGCAGCAATGTAACTGGTACCGATTACCAGGAGATATCAGGTTATAAAATGCCGAAGTATGTCTGGGGATTCCAGGTCGGTGCGAAATTTTAGACAGGATTAAGGAGGCAAATCAATGAAAACAATAAAACAGCTTACTTTTTTTGTAGCAGTTGTTGTAACCGCAGCCGTTTCTTTTTGGCCGTCTCAAGCCTCAGCCTGGGGCCGCGGTCACTTTTATGTGATCGGAACGGGTCCGGCCGGACCCAGGACTGCGACACTTCAGGCGCTGGATACGATTAAGCAGATGGACGTGATTATAGCGAATGAAAAACACATAAAGGTCTTTGCCGAATATGCGGGAAGCAAACCTGTGCTTTTTGATCCGTGGACAGGGATCTGGGACTACAAGGGAAAGAGTCAATGGGAACTAAACAAAGAGGAACTGGCCAGGTTCAAGGTGGAACGCTTTCGGATAAGGGATGAGCGTGTGAAGAAGATCAATGCCCTTTTGGCAGAGGGAAAAGACGTAGGTTTGCTTGACTCCGGCAATCCATGTCTTTATGGCCCGAGTCACTGGTACATAGAGCCGTTTCAACCGCAGGACGTGATCATCATTCCAGGCATGGGGTGCGATGCGGCGGCTATGGCGGCATTGGGCAAAAGCACTATCCCTGCCCATGACACCCGCTTTGTCATACAGACGGCACCTTTTTCTCTAATGGGCTGGAAGATGCAGGATCACCGGCTATTAAAGGATCTGGCAAAGTATGAGTCAACAATAATCCTTTATATGGCTCTGTGGAAACCTCAGGAAGTGTTTGCAGGGCTTCAGAAAACGCTTCCGTCGGATATGCCGTGTGCTGTGGTTTTTTGGGCAGGATATCCTGATCGACAGCGTGTTGTGCGCGGGACAGTGGCTGATATGGGAGATAAGCTTGCGGCAGACAAGGAAAAATTTATGGGTCTGTTATTTATTGGTCGCTTTCTGGAAGGAAAGCCGTATGAAGCAGCCATGAAACGAGGGCAAAAGGAGCTGGAATAACAGCATGAAGGATTGCCAGGTGAAAGGATTCCAAAACCATAAAAAAGGAGGTGAAAAATAGTAACAGGAAAGAGTTCATAAACAAAAAATTGTAGAAAAAAAAGGAGAGAATCAATGAAGATGACAAAGATTTTTTTTGTTATGATGATCAGCTTTGTCTTTATCTTTTGTGCTGTGGAGTATTGTCCGGCACATATAGATGAAGGGAAAGAGGGAGGAGAGCAAGTCTATAGACTTGACAAAGTGATTGTCAGAGATCATCCACTCAAGGATGAGTCTATGGTCGTAACACCTGATGTTACAGTAATTAATGTGGATAAGTTTCAGAAAGCCGGTTCAGTACAAAACATCAGAGATCTATTGAGTGAGATGCTGGGTATAAATGTGCTTCGTTCTTCTGTTACACCGAGTCCCACAGAAAGCATCTATATCAGAGGATTTGACCAATCACGATTTCAGGTTTTTATAGACGGTAGGCCCATGAGACTCATGGGACGTTCTGGTTACGTCAAGACGGACTGGACTACCATGCCGTTGGATAATATCGAAACAATCGAGATCATTCGTGGAAGTCATTCGCTTCTTTACCCCTTTTCCATGGGTGGTGCCATCAATATTATCACTAAAAAGGGAAGCAAAACCGATGAAATCAAACCCAGGGGAACGGCGACAACTGAGTTCGGTTCCTATGGGGCACAGAGTTATAGCGCGAGTATTGAGGGTGGGTTATTGAATCTAATCGGATACTCTTTTGCCGGAGCCCATAGAGAAGGGGACGGGTACCTGAGAAACAACGATTACAACACCGGTAGTTTCAATGCCCGAATGACTCTTTTTCTTCCCACCGGAGGAACTCTTACTGGCGGTTGGGACTATGTCGATAATAAGACAGGATATCCAGTCATAAATGATCCCTCAAGAGCTGATTATGATACAAGTTACCCTGATGTTTTGGAACATGATGTTGACAATTTTGTCCATGGTCCTGAGGGGCTTGTATATCCTGGTGGAGATTCGTATTGGCAGAAAAGAACCAATGAATATTCCATACTTCTTGATCAGCCCCTTGGTCCGGGAGAACTCCGGGCCCAGGTTTACCAACACGAGTCGAATCGAGACAGATACTGGCTTACGTCAAACGGAACTAAAAAGGAAAATCTTGAAATTGAAGAAAAAAATCGAGGGGTTTTTCTGGACTATCTGGATTTTGAGCTGATCAAGAACCATGCCTTTTCAATCGGAGGCGAATACCGGACCCAGGGTATACCGGAGAACAAGGATTATTACGAGATTATGTCTGGCTATTTCCAGGATGTGTGGTCTGTTACGTCTCCTTTGACACTTATCTGGGGCGTTCGCTACTATGAATTCCATAGCGATGCCTACAAGGCAGGATTTCCGGGAATGAAGACTGCAACTGAGGCGGACAAGAAGGCACACGAATATCGCAGGAAAGAAAACGAGTGGTGTCCAAAGGTGCGGCTCGATTATGAAGTTGATCCAAATCTTACTCTATATGCTACTGTGAGCCGCGAAATGCGGATGCCTTGAATCTGAGACCTATGGAGATGGGCGCAGGGTGCGTCCACAGAAAAATATATGGCGACAAATTCCGAATTGGCAACAGAAACATCATGGACATACGAGCTTGGCTTATTAAAAAAACTCTGGTTTGATACAAAATTCAGGGCATCGGTCCATTACACTGACATTACCGATTATCAGTTCATGTCCTTTCCTGAAAGTAAGTGGGACGCTGTTGTTTATAATACAGATGTGAAACTTTATGGCGTTGAACTGGAGCTGACAAGGAGCTTCACTCATGATTTGAGCGGATACCTCACATACGCATGGGAGAACTGGTCCGCAGACGATTTTGAACGAACTCACCCACTTGATATAGGAGATGAAACCTATTATTTTATGCAAAACATACCCAGAAACAAGGTTACGCTGGGACTCAATTATAAGCTTTGGGACGGTGGTGTGGTCACGCTGAACTCTCAATATGCGGATGACCGTGAGAGCAAGAGAGGTAATAAGATTGCTGACTTTATAACGGTGGATGTTGGGGCTCAACATACCTTCAACTTCACAGATTTTGACTTCATACTTAAAGGCTATGTCAATAATGTCACGGACGAAGAGTATGAAATGCGTGCTGGTTATCCGATGCCAGGTATCACCGCTGGTATTCTTGGCAAGGTGAGTTTTTAAGGATAACTAACCCACAAAGCATTCCCTGCACCTTATTGCTTTGATGAAATTCGAGTTAGCACAAAAATAAGATGCGCTAAGGTGTCAGGTGGATGCAGCATTAGAATTATTTATCGTTCCCACGCTCCAGCGTGGGAACGATAAATAATTACAGCAAAATTAAGGAGGTAAATCAGTGAAAAGAATAGAGCGGATTTTTTTTATTGCGATACTTGTTGGGGTTGTTGTTGGTTTTGTTTTTCCATCTCAGACCATTGCAGCCTGGGGCCGCGGTCACTTTTATATTATCGGAACCGGTCCTGCCGGACCTCAGACAGCCACACTACAAGCCTTAAATACAATCAAACAAATGGATGTTATTGCAGCTCCTGAACAACATATAAAGCTCTTTGCCGAATACATAGGGGACAAACCTGTCCTGTTTGATCCGTGGAAAGGTTTCTGGGATTACAAGGGGAAAGGCTACAGGGAACTGACCGACAAGGAAATAGCCATGTTTAAAGTTGAGCGTATCCGGCTACGAGATGAAAGAGTCGAACAGATCAAGCGTCTTCTGAAAGAGGGGAAGAATGTTGGTATCCTTGACTCCGGCAACCCTTGTCTTTTTGGTCCGAGCCACTGGTATATTGAGGAGTTTGACCCCGCCGATCTGGTCATTATTCCTGGAATGGGGTGCGATGCGGCTGCAATGGCTGCTCTTGGGAAGAGTACTATTCCCGCATACGACGCCCGCTTTGTCATGCAGACAGCGCCCAGATTTTTAATGGATCAGGCCATGAAAGATACTGAAATTTTAAAAGATCTCGGAAAGTATCAGCCCACCATGATCCTGTATATGGCGCTGCGGAATCCAAAGAAGCTTTTTGCCGTTCTGGGGGAGACATTTCCGTCTGATATGCCGTGCGCGGTGGTTTTCTGGGCAGGACACCCTGACAGGCAGCGTATTATACGAGGCACAGTTGCTGATATGGGAGAAAAACTTTCAAAAGATAAGGAAAGGTTCATGGGGCTCTTGTTTGTCGGGCGTTTTTTAGAAGGGAAGCCTTATGCGGCGGCTGTAAATCCATGATTTCCCTTAGGTTAAAGGAGGATAAAACAAAATGAGGAAAACGCGATTTGTATCCATATTGGCGCTTGCTCTGATCATTTTTTTTGCTTCTCGGTCAGGAGCACATACGCACAGAATTTCACTCCTGATTGATACAGACATGGCTCTGGATGACATTCGGGCGCTTGCTATGGTCTTTAATTCCGACTGGATTGACGTTCCTTTGATTGTTTGCTCTGACGGCGCTGTTTCACCGCAGATGGGGTGTCGCAACTTGGGGATATTTCTGGAATATTTTGAAAAAAAGGATACAGATATTGTTGCTGGAAGGACATTGGGGAAACCCGCCCCTCCCTGGAGGTCGTGGTCTGAAAACCTGAACTGGCCTGAATTATCTACAATCACTACCAAAACAACGAAAATCCCATCAGCGACAGATGCAATTCTGAAAACCCTCAACACATCAGCGAAACAGGTAATCTATCTTTGCCTTGGGCCTTTAACGAATCTGGCTGATGCAATCCGCCGGGATCCAACTATAAAAGAAAAGATCTCAAGAGTCATATTCTACGGAAGCTCTCCCAACGCTGTAGATCCTGATTGGAACTATACACGAGATCGCGAATCAGCCGACTTTATTTTTAAATCCGGCCTGAATATCCACTCACTCCATATTCCTCAAGAGAAATCATTATTGTTTGATCAAAATTTCTACGACAGGATAAAGACTATGCATACGCGTGCAGCGCATATCGTAACTACTCTTCACGATACACCGGTGATATCAGGTCTTTTGGATAATAATCATTTTCGCGTGTGGGATGAGATAACAATAATTTACCTGAATCACCCATCTTTATTCGAGCTCGCGCCAGAGGAAGAGAGCGCTCGTGTTATGGTTCTTGCAGATTTCAGAACCGATCTTGTTGAGCAAGCTTATTTGAAGCTTTTGGATTATTCTGCCGACCTTCACCTGAACCGACGGACGGCAGTGGTTCTGAATAACTTTCCTATTGATCCATCCATGTTTAAAGAGGATATCAGGCCGTATGTGAAAAGAATCATTGAAAGACATGGCCTTGAGGAGTGGAAGGCCTGTTTTTTGACCAACGAGTTTCACCGTCACCTTGGGATATATTCGATTGTTGGAGCCAAGATGGGAATAAGGGCGCGAGAAATTCTGGAAGCTCCTTTTGACGAACTCAAGGTCATTTCAATTACAGGGAAATCGCCTCCCTTGAGCTGTATGAATGACGGGCTCCAGGCAGCAACCGGCGCAAGCCTTGGCCGGGGCGCTATTGAGGTTTTAGAACAAAATCCGAAAGCTGCGGCTATCTTCATCTACGACAACAAAAAACTGACCTTAGAGATCAAGAAAGATGTACTCAACAGGATAAAGAAAAATATTAGTGCAGCGCTTAAAACATATGGGGGTTTGAACCGGGAATATTTTGCACATATCCGTAAGTTGTCAATAGATTACTGGCTTGAACTGGATAGAAAGAAAATCTTTGATGAAACTGTAAGGTTAAAAGGAGAACAAAAATGAAACAAGAACAAAGATCGTGGTTGAAGGTTTGTATTTTAGTTGTGCTGTTGTCGGTAATTGCTTCACAGGCAAAAGCGCATAACCTCTGGCTGGCGCTTGATCACTATTCTCACAGGGTCGGCGAGAACGCAAAGGTATTTTTGTACCTGGCACATTCGCTTCCTTTTGCCGATCTTGGAAAACCGGAAATGATGAAGGAGTTCTTTTATCTTGATCCATCCGGTAAGCAAAAAGAATTCGAGCTGAAAAAGCCTGATCCTGAATCATTTTTCAATGAAGTAGGTGTTCCATTGGCCATGCAGCAAGAAGGGACATATATGGCAAGCGTTGTGATGAAGCCAATTTTTATGACCGCAACTCCCAAGGGAAGGAAAATGCAGAGCAAGAAAGACCTTCCGGATGCCATAAGCTGTCGTTATGTTGAGTTTTTTGCCAAGGCGATCTTTCATGCCGGAAAACCGGGTGGAAATGCTTATAAAACCGTATTGGATCAGACAATTGAGATGGTGCCGCAAAAGGATCCGTGTCTGATGAAAACAGGCGAATATCTTCCTGTAAAAGTGTTATTCAAAGGCAAACCGCTTACAGGGGAATTTGTATATGCCACCTATGTCGGATTCTCAACAAGGGAAGACTACGCTTATACCACCAAAACTGATCATAAGGGCATTGCCATGATTCGTATCACAAATCCGGGTATCTGGTGGGTCAAGGTGCCGCACAAGGAGCATTATAAGGATCAAGCAGAGTGCGATGTCGGCCAGTATGCTGCTATTATGACTTTTGAGGTGAAGTGATAAGGGCTGAAAGTGAGCAGGTGGGAAAGTGAGAAGGTTGATGAAACATGATTAGGGTCTTCTGATAATCGGAGAATGTGCAAAGTAAATATGTTGACGGTTGAAGGTTTTTTCAATGAAATATGCAACGACTGAAGCATTTTAACAGTGAACCGTAAACCGTAAAAGGATATTGAATTGAAAGATATGCTGAACAATCATCATCTGAAAAGAGAAATTGGTCTTTTTTCCGCAACCATTTTGGTGATTGCCAATATGGTGGGCACCGGCATATTCACTACTTCCGGTTTCATCATGGAAGAGTTGGGCAATCCTCAGGCAATGCTTTTATGCTGGCTTGTCGGGGGCGTTTTTGCCCTGTGCGGGGCGCTTTGTTACGGAGAGTTGGGCGCCATGTTTCCCAGAGCAGGCGGAGAATATGTCTTCTTGAGAGAAAGCTTTGGCAAAGGAATGGGTTTTCTTTCCGGCTGGATATCTTTAATTGTCGGGTTTTCAGCCCCTATTGCAGCAGCAGCAATTGCCTTTGCCACATATTTTTTCCGCATCCTGCCGGCTTCGTTTAGCGCAAAACTCACCGCTCCTTTCCTTGAAATCGGCATTCTTGCAATATCCCCGATTACCATGCTGGCAATAACTGTTATCATTATATTTTCGCTGATTCATTATCACAGCGTTTTTTTAGGCGCCAGAGTGCAAAACTGCCTGACTATATTTAAAGTAGGTCTTATCGTTGTCTTTGTTGCGGCAGGTTTCTGTCTAGGGCAGGGCTCAACAGAAAATTTCTCCCAAGGCCTGGAGATAAGTTTGATTTTTCAGGACAAATTTGCCATCTCACTGATATTTATCACATTTGCCTACAGCGGGTGGAATGCTGCTGCTTATCTTGGAGGTGAGATAAAAAACCCTGTTAGAAATATTCCGCTTGCTCTTTTTACCGGCACAGCCCTGGTAGTCTGTTTATATCTTCTTTTAAATATCGTCTATATCTATGCGCTATCGCCGGCCGAGATGAGCGGAGTGCTTGAAGTTGGAACAAAATCCGCTGTTTCCCTGTTTGGCGATAATATCAGCAGATATTTCAGCGGCGCTATTGCTATAGGCATTCTATCGGTTCTAAGTGCTATGATCATGACCGGACCAAGGGTCTATTACGCCATGTCAAAAGACGGTGTCTTTTTTGAACTTTTCGGCAAGATCAATGGTCTTCGGCAGACGCCTGTGTATGCCATATTCCTGCAAGCGGTTATTGCCATCATCATGGTTATCACCGCATCCTTTGATAAGCTTCTTTTATATATCGGCTTTACGCTTTCACTGTGCGCCATGTTGACTGTGGTCGGAATGATGCTCCTCAGGATAAAAAAGCCTGATCTAAAGCGTAGTTATAAAACTTTCGGATATCCCGTAACTCCATTGCTGTTTATCCTTGGCAATTTATGGATTATCTATTTTTGCATAAAAAGCAGGCCGATTACCTCGTTGTTTGGATTGGGAACCATAGGATTAGGTGTTTTAGTTTACTCATATTTTAGAAGAAAAAACAGGAGCGCCTGAAAGCATAAAAGCCGGCAGGTGTTAATCACCGCAATAAAATAAACAGAAAAGTTAGTATTCTATCTATTCAGACGTTGTGCCTGATGAGTCAGTTGGGGAAGTTATTTTGTCCCCCTTCCTACACAAGGTTCAAGTAGTCTTTCCTGAATAATGCTCTCCAGGGAATTATGGGGATTTCTCCCGCCAGGTAGGGTTTATCACAGGTAGAAACACAGAGAGGTCTAGCGTTGGGATGATCTTCCATAAACGATCTCAACCCCTTAAGAACGCCTGATTTGACTATCTGTGAAGACTTGATTTCAATTGCCCATAAACAATCACTTGCTTCAACGACCATGTCCACCTCCGCTCCATGTGAAGACCTCCAGTGAAAGACTCGAAAAGGTTTCTCAGCGTAATGAATCAGGCGATAGGTTTCCAGTATAACAAAATGCTCAAAGAGCATCCCATATACAGTTGATCCTCTTACAGATGATACGGAGGTCCTTCCATTTATAGCGTTAACAACACCAATGTCAAATAGATAGTATTTGGGATGCATGGTGAGCCTTTTTCGGGCACTTTTCAGGTAGGGTTCCAGTTTTATAGCAATTAGTGTATCTTCCAGTATTTGGTAGTAACCTGTTATGGTTTTGCCGCTTACCCCGGTTTCCCGGGCTATAGTCGAAAAGTTAACAATCTTTCCACTCTGGTCGGCTGCCATATCCAAAAATCGGCTGAACGCTCCGATATTCCTAATGATTGCTTCGTCAAGAATTTCCTCTTTAAGATACGTCTGCACATAAGCTGTCAACGTTCGAAACCCATCTTCAAGAGACTCATCAATTACTGGCGGAAGTGTCCCCCGGAGTACCACATCGTCGAGTTTGAATCTTTTACCAAGCTCCACATGAGTGAATGGGAACAAGAAAAACTGCCATGCCCTCCCCGCGAGCATATTAACGGATACTCTTTTCAGTTTCCTGGCACTCGACCCTGTTAATATAAAAAAGACTCTCCCTCTGAATTTTTCAATAAGATAGTGCACATCATTCAAAAGCTCAGGACACTTTTGAATTTCGTCGATAAATACAAAAATTTCGTCTTGCTTCTTTAGCAAAAACTCCGTTTCCGCCGTCAGGAGACTTGGGTTTTTCTTGTATTTTAAAAGGATATCCCATTTCAAAAGATCAACCTCAAGGTAATCCATATCAGCAAGCAAATGCTTAACCAGCGTACTCTTGCCCACCTGCCTTGGGCCGAATAGAAAAACACTCTTTCTTTTAAAGGGGATATTTATTATTCTGGAAATCATTGTCCAATTATACCGTGTAGATCTGAAGTGTCAATTCATTTTTTCCCTAAAAAATCCAAATTTCCAATCAATATCACAACCACATAAATCATAAATCAAAGAAAATCGGTGATTTTAGACGATTTTACGAGATCAAGGTTCCTTGAGTAGGCAAAGTGACATCTTGTATCTTATTGAAATCTAAGCAAAAAGTCATAATGAGAACTGCTAAGAGCTGAACTCCTTTCTTGACATCTATAAAGCGTTTATGGTATTAAAATAATGTTTACGTTTGATCGGCATAATACGAACACGAACAAAAAAGTGGCAGAAGCCACTGCTGGCAAGACTAAGCCGATAACAGTACACGCATCTTTTTTTGTTTATAAGTTTGTAATCTATGAACTGAACCAAGCCACGAAGGTTTTTTTTCGTCCGGAAAGGATGATGTGCCTTCGTGGCTTTTTTATAGCGGTTGTTGTTTATGTAGGGTACAAGGAAAATTAGGAACCAATATCTGTTTTCAAAGAAAGGAGAAACGTCTTGCACAAAAATAATAACTGTTTGTACGGGTTGGTCTCTATTATTTGCTTTACTTTCATCTTCTTGATTCCTTCCATCTCTTTTTCCGCTTCTATTAAAGAATATCGGGTCTGGAAAGCCATAGGCGCGTACGCTGCGTCGGAATCATCCCGGTTGACAGGTCACCGGCTCGGAACAGGTAATCCTGTTGCGATTACCAACGCCGGATATGCGGAGATTGACGGATATTCAACGCAAGGTTGTATAGATGGACTAACCTGGCGTCTTGGCGTTACGAGGGGAAGTAATACTCTTTTGGAAATACATTCACGCTATGATAAAGTACTCTGGTTTTTTATCTATTACAAGAAATCAGGTGTCGGCGTATATCTGGAAGTCAAGCCGGAGGCAATACCAGGGCTCGTCAATAATGCGGATAAACGCGGATTTTCCCAAATAGCAGGAAATAATCCACGCATTCCCGCATCTCAGCTTTTCACCAGAACGGCCGTTGAAAATATCAAGGCAGAGCATCTTTTTGCCAATGCAAAAGAGTACAATGAGAAATTCAAAAATAAGATTTTCGGAGGCAACGAATTTCGAATTATAACAATCGCCAATGGAGTAGCTGCAGGAGCGCCTGCATATGCGATAAGAGCGTTTGAGTTCCATGATCACTACTGTCCGGGGGTTCTTTCCGGCATCATAATGGCTAATTACATCAAAGAATGTTTTCCTCTGCAATCACCTGATGACAGATATTTTGTTTTGACTGTAAAACCGTGGTGTAAAGAAGATGCTTTAATAGTTTTGCTGAATACAACTCCCGGGAAAAAGGGTTATGCAAGTAGTTATCCAAACAAAGAAGACACAGCACAATGGAAAGAGGAAGCAAAAAACGCTGCGACGATTATCTTTCGCCAGGATGGCGCAACAAAAAAATGGGAAGGCAGATTGCTTGGTTTCTCTTTTGACAAAGCTAATGAGATGCATGAGTTCCCTGATTACGGAAGCAATTTGTTAAACAAGCTCTACTCGTCTTTGTGGTACCTGGATTATCTGAATCAACCGAAATTATTCGTGAGTGCTATCAAAAAATTCGAGCTTGCAGAAGGAGAAGATCCAAAAGGCTGGGCACGTCCCGGGGTCAATCCTCTTGAGAAATTGGGCTTGATACGAAACTGAATTCGGTGAATTCGTCGCTTACGCTCCTTAATCCACCCTACAATTTTCGGCTACCAATGTAAGTTTGTAGGGTGGATTAAGCGGAGCGAATCTACCGACTTGATTGTAGAATTGTCATAGAGCCAAAATGGCGGAAAGTGTTTCGCTTTAAGTTGGTGGCCATATTTGCCAACAATTTATAGAAAAAGGGAAAGGATTATGAGGCAAAAGGGCCTGAGAATAAATACAAGATGTTTTCCGTTAAAGCTGGTTATTATTACGATATCTCTTTTCAGTCTTTTTTTCTTTCAGATATGCGAAGCTGAGGAAGAAATAAAAGCCGAAAAAAAGCGGGTTATTAAGCTGGATGAGATCTCGGTTACGGCTACCAGAACAGTCAGGCCGATTATAGATGTTCCTTCAAGTGTGACAGTCATCAACACTGAGCAGATTGAGGCATCGCCCTTTGAAAGGGTAGAGGACATTCTGAGGACAGAAGTCGGGATAGACAATGTCAGACATTACGGCTTTCAGACCGGAGGCATAAGGGGCCCCATAGATATGCGCGGTGTGACCGGCGGCATTACTCAGAGAACTCTCATGCTCATTGATGGGGTTCCCCAAAATGACAACGCCAACAACAGTATCGGCTGGATTGCCTGGAGTCAGATTCCCAAGGATGCCATAGAAAGGATTGAGATTGTGCGCGGTCCGTCTTCAGCTCTATACGGTTCTGAGGGGTTGGGAGGAGTCATCAATATAATTACCAAAAAACCAAAAGAAACAAGGGAAGCATCTTTGACTTTCAAGTATGGCGAAAGTGATACCCACTCTGAAGAGGCTTTTTTCAGCCAAAAGTTCGGGCGGTTCGGTTTTCTCTTAAACGGTCAATATGAAGAATCAGACGGATTTTACATGGTTGAACCACAAAAGGATCATGATATCGAAAGATACCGGAGATCAAACAGATTCCTGGCTAAGTTTAACTACGATATTGATGATTTGTCTGATATTTCTTTTGGTTTTTTGCGTTACGAGCATAAAATGAATAAAGGAAGGGAATTCTTCTATGGTGAAAAGGAGGATTATCGCTATTGGCTTGAATATTCAAGAAGCGGGCAAAAACTGGACTGGAAGGCATTGGCGTATGTGAATGATGATGATAAAACTGCTTATATTGACGAAAAAAACTATAAAGCAGTGAATCGCGAAGAACGCTTTCCTGTACTCACTTGGGGGGCAGAGCTTCAAACAAGCATCAATTTTTCTGAAACAAGTGTATTAACTATAGGAGCAGCTTATAAGGATGTCCACTTTGAAACAGAATACATCTATCTTACAATAGACAGAGAGTATGAGGCAGAAGGAGATCAAAATTTCATATCCCCGTTTTTGAATTATGAAAAAAAGTTTTTTGATGATCGATTAATCTTCAATGTGGGAGGTAGATATGATTTTATTGAGTCTAACGAATAAGGATAGATTGTGTGAGCGTAGCGAACCACGATCTTATCCGGTTGTTGGACAAGCC
>Ga0255383_1129_pt1 | contig 13208 bp, 14 predicted proteins | sample ANMaggSSYBR01C12_FD_182100 | JGI IMG/M metagenome (GOLD analysis project Ga0255383, IMG submission 182100) | Sediment cell enrichment communities from methane seep in Santa Monica Basin, California, United Staets - ANME aggregate JGI... | ecosystem: Environmental > Aquatic > Marine > Cold seeps >...
TGCTATTGTAGTCATGTTTGCCCCGGGAAGTCAAATATCCATACTAAAGGTACCTCGTATGGATCTCTCGAGAAAACGGCCATTCCATATTTTGAAACAGTCCACCATAGTACTTCTTGAGGCTCATCAGGATCAATTCCTGTTATGCGCGCAGAGAAAAGTAATTCACCGGTATAATCGTAGACATCAAACAATGGTTCTCTGCTTACTCCTCTGAGCACCCAAATTCTTCCTAGCCCATCAACATGAACACCATTTGGTGGAATAAGATTCACCATGCGAAGAGGTGTGTATTCACTATTAACACCAGGGTTTCGCGCCTGGATCATTCTGGTTATTCTGTTCTGCTCTCGATTGTAGTCCTCTTCATCTTTTTCAACTGGCTCAAACTGTCTGGTTATAGACATGAAATTTTCTCCATCACAATTGTATCCATCAATTAGGTAAACTTCCGGAGATGATATCGCAGTAAATACATTACCCATTCCGTCTGTAGCATGAGAGCCTGAAAATAGAGTTTCCTGAAGAAACTGTGTAGCATTTCCCGGTTCATAGACGAACGGATTAGCGTAAAGAGTGTCCAGCAAATTAAGATTCATGTCCATTGTTGCGACTAAATATATCATATCGTCGTATGATTCGCTTGATGCATCTAATGTTGTTATTCCACCTAATATTATGCTATCATTTACAAAGTGGATAAAGTTGGGGAGAACAACCGAGTATGTCTCAGATAGTTCACTAATATAGTTCCCTTCTTGGTCTAATAGCGTAGCCTTATTGCATCTAATATCTACTATTATTAGTTTATTTGTGCTAGATGCGAGACTGCTTGGGCTAGTAAACTCTCCAGGACCTTGTCCAAGTCTTCCAATCGTGGTCAAGTATTCTCCTGATGGTGAATAGACTCTTGCTCCGCCAATATATCGGTCCAATACTGCTATTCTTCCGTCTGAAAGGAATCTTACAGCGGAGATAGTACTAAAACTATTATACTCATCATATTCGTTTTGTCCTAGAACTAATCTTGGATCAAGTTCATACATTATAGTATTATTAACCTTATCAATCGTGTCCTTCTCAGTGGAATTCACACATCCAGTAGTAACTGCAAAGAACAACACCAGTATCGTTAAGGATGTATTTCCCAAATCTTTCCTCCTTCCTGTTCCTATGTGGTAGTATTGAGAATAAGATACTAAAATTTGATAACAAATCAACCCATCTTAGTAAACTAATTTGCAATACATCACTAGTAGTACGATTCGCCTAAACGCTTACATATACTGTGCGCTAAAGTCGAAATTCTTCCAGCGATGGACAACTGGTTCAGCATTTGTCTCCGCAATTCCCTGAAGAATTCTCTCTTTCAGTTCCTCTTTTGAGTGTACACGAATATGTTTTAGGAAAGTCCGTGCTATTTTTGAAAAATAGGTTTCAACCAGATTCAGCCATGAACCATGCTTGGGGGTATGCACATAGATAAACCGGCTTGGTCTGCTTTTCAGATAACTCATTGTTTCTTTCGATATGTGTGAAGAGTGGTTATCCAGTATTATCCGAATTGTACAATCTACCGGATAGTACTCATCAAGCTCTTTAAGCAAAAGAATAAACTCTCTGCTCCTGTGTCTGTCATGAACCTGCCCGAATACATGCCCGGTGTGCAGGTCCAGTGCTGCCAGTAATGACAGCGTACCAAGTCTTTTGTATTCATAATCCCTTGCTGTCCGTGTGTACTTCCCCGGTACTGGAGGCAAGTCCGGAGCAACATTCATGATTGCCTGTATGCCTGGTTTCTCATCGACAGAGACAGTGATAACCTTGTTGTCCTCATCGCCGCTGTCATTGATGGCATTCACTTCCCTGTATACAATAAGTACTTCCTGCATTTTTCTCTTAAATTCCGGATCTCGCTGCTCAAGATAGTAGCGAATCTTGTGTGGTTGAATTGGATGAGACTTCAGGATTCTTTGAATTGTTGCCTTTGCTGCATGCTCCAAACACTTGTAACCCGCAGCGGGAGCATGCTGTCGTGTATGCCTGGCAAGCTGGGATAATGACCATATCTCCGCCGCATAGCCGTGATCCACCGGCTTTGTGCATGCCAGATTTATCACCCACAACTTGGCTTCCTCGGTGATTGTCGGTGGTTTGGCTCTGTGATACTTGTCCTTCAGTCCTGTTTCTATTCCTGCTGCCAGGGCTTTATCAATGCACTTGTATATAGTGGGTCTGCTTGTATTCAGATCTTCGCTTATTCCAGTGATTGATTCACCGTCAGAGTATTTCAGGAGAATACTGGCTCGCTGTACCTCTCTTATCGGAGCTGTTCGTGATTGACTTATCTTCAACAGTTTCGTACGCTGATCCTCGTCCAGTTTCAATTCCGGTCTCTCGCTTCTGCGCGGCATAGCTACCTCCTTTGGTATGAAGATACTATACCAAAAATGATGTCTTATGTAAAGGTTTTAGCGATACGCTATACTAGTTGATTTCACAGAAAAAACAGGGACACAATCGCAATATAATATAGTATTGCGGAAGATTAAGTTAACTATTATATAGTATGCACGGTTATCACACGATGAGTAGTCTATTAGCTTGGCAAGTAGAACAGAAAAATCTTTTGTGAAAGGAGGCGAAAAATGACATACGGACAGAAAGGTTCCAATAGCAATGTTGAAATATTGCTGCAATTGGACTTGCTTAGTAACAGGATAGTGTATAGTACACCAATGTTGCATGAAGAGGGAGTCTACCTGTTAGACGCCGAGGGAGGCTCCATTCGACTGGGACCCCATTGTGCTGATGCTTGCAGTAGGTGTATGGAAATCTAGGTTCGACTTCTCACGAGACCGCGGATCAGGCTGAATCCATGCTGGATTCAGCCTGATCTTTCTTCTCTGGTACTTTATCAGATCAATCTAAACGGATTCTACTCTGAATCCGCAGACTCAAGCTTTTTCTGTTCACCTCACCACAGACTCCACTATCTGGACCCTATCCGAAAACTAATTACTAATCTATAACCATCAATAATACCACATATAAACCTTGACAAAAGCGCCGTAATTCGTTATATATTAAGCAGTTACCCGACTAAAGAAAAATGCTTAACCGAAAGAACGGCGCACATGAAAACTAACACTTTTTCTGAAAAAAGCAATACTTTCCCTACTTTGTTCCCTGTTGAGGTTGATACAAACTTCGCTGACATCCTGCATGAGGGATTCGCTCTTCTTAACAAAGATCCGAAGATTCTCAAGAAAATTGAGCATGATCTTGATTGCTACGCCGTGGGTAAAAAGGAAAGACGCCTTGCTGATAAAGTCTGGCGGGACCGTCAGACTTTACCACTGGGGCTGGAGCTGCAGGAATTCGCAGATTCACTGGACGACTCCGAGGAAGACCCCGAGTCAGAAAAGGAGATAAAAATATCTCTTGGGATTGGCAGACCAAGGATGACATCAGAAACAGTATACCTGTTTATGCTTTTCAGGGGTTACTTTGACTCTGTTACTGATGTAAGGGCAACTGACAGAATTATCGATTCTATAACGATTCGCAGTTACTTTCAAAATTACGGTTGGGGCAATCTTCCCAAAAGATCAACCATTCATGATAACATCCAGGCAGTGTCATACGATACTCGTAATTACATATATCGTAGCCAGCTTGCAGATGTTAAGGATCAGGGAATAGATGATTACAAGAGGCTTACACTGGACAGTACAGCTGTAATGGCAAACAGCAGGTGGCCGGTGGATTCAGGAGTTATTTGCAGACTACTGGAAAGAGCTTTCAAAAACAGCCAGAGTTTGTCAAAGTACGGAGTGCCGAACTTTATGCCCTGGCACACAGCTCTCTGGTTATCAAAGATCAGTCAGTTGAATTTCAAGATTAATGTCACATCAGGTAAAGGCGCAAGGGTAAAGCGAAGGGGATTCTACAGGATCTTGTATACAGAAACCGAGAAGATCATTGCCCATCTGAGAAGGGAAATCAGCAAACACGGGCAATTATGGAGATGGCTAATCTACCTCAATCACTCGCAGAACGGTTAACACAGATAAGAGCACTGATTCAAAACGATATTGATGATGCTGAGAAAGTTATTGGGTACTCCCGCAGGCGTATACTCAACGGTGAGACAATCCCTAATTCTGAAAAGATCATGAGTCTTTCTGATGGATCTGCTGCGTTCATAGTAAAGGGGGGTCGTGAGACCGTGCTGGGGTATCGTCCACAGGTGGGCAAAAGCGGGAACGGCTTTGTTACTGTTCTTTATGTGCCTGAAAGCAACATTGCTTAAAACCGAGGGCGTCCCGAGCGGTAGCACGGAGGGTAATGCTGCTGATTCACCTCAACTGATATTTCTTGTTGAAGAGGCCATCAAAAACACTGGCGTTGTTTCAAACACTGTAAGTGTTGATGACGGTTACAGCTCTACCCATGGGATTGGCTCTGTCAGAATGATTCCAGGAGTAGATGCTGTCAGTGCATCCGGAGCAAAGGGCAAAAAGATTATCTCCGCAGAAGACTGGGACAGTGAACCATACAGAGAAGCCAGGAGAAACCGCTCATCAGTTGAATTTCTGATGTTTACACTGAAATATGTGTACGGATTCGGCAACCTGCGTCGTCGTGGAATTGATGCTGTGAGGATTGAACTGCTGGAGAAAGCCATTGTACACAATCTCAGCCGACTGGCTGTACTCAAGAAGAGGCGGCAATGGCAACCTGAGCAGGCTGCTTAGGCATCCTCAGCCAATTCAACATCAGAGTTCCGAAAGACTGATGGGGGAGTTTGTCCATTTTGAGGTATTTACCAGTTAATATCACTGAAATCCGTTAGATTAGCGGGAGAATCCATGAAACCTGAGCGGAATGAAATTGATTCAGGCAAAGAGACCGCCGAGAGTCGGAATTACAATATCCTTTTCGGAAATGGTCTTGCTAGGGCTGCCCTGACCCCGGATATAAGCACTGGACACAGATGACCTCTCTGTTTATCTTTTCAGCATGGAAAAACAAAACTTAATCAAGCAGACGCTTTCGCAACCGGCAAGTATTGAATATGTCAAGGAGTTGCTTGAGAGCAAACAGATTCCAAACAGAGCTAAACTGTCCGAGAAAGTATGTGAGCACTTTGATTTTGTGGATACCAGAGGATATCAGCAAAAGAGCAGCTGCTTAATTGCTCTTGGTGAACTGGAAGCAGTGGGGCATTTCATTCTTCCTGAACCGACAAAAAGGAACGATGGGAAGAATTTCTCACTCCATCGATTACCTGGACCTGTTCCAGAGCCCTTGGCTGTACCTGTTAAAGCAGGTGACGTAAAGGGCTTGAAACTTGTTATCGTGACAACTGATGAGCAAAAGCGAATATGGAACGAGTTAATGTTCTGCGAACATCCCAGAGGATCAACTCTGTTTGTTGGCAGACAATTGAAGTACTTGATTGATTCAGATTACGGATGGCTGGGAGGGATCGGGTTTGCGGCATCAGCTCTTCATCTGGCAGAGCGTGATAAATGGATTGGCTGGGATCATGCTCAACGAAAGGATTACCTGCACAGGGTAATCGGCATGAGCCGTTTTCTTATTCGCAAAAGCGTTAACTGTCAAAACCTTGCATCTATGGTACTTGGTGTGGTTATGAAAGCATTACCGAATGATTTTGAGAGCAAGTACAATTTCAGGCCATGGTTAGTAGAGAGTTTTGTCGATACTGCTCACTTTGATGGAGCGTGCTATAAGGCATCAAACTGGAGGCTGCTCGGTACTACTTGTGGCCGTGGCCGACAAGACCGTAAGATGGAAGCATCGCTAAGCCACAAAGACATTTACATTTACCCCCTGATCGATAATTTTAGACAAAGGATGGGTCTGAATGTCATTGCCGGTATGGGTGCTCTTGGCCCTACAGATGGTGTAGATTCAGATAACTGGGCTGAGAATGAATTTGGTGGTGCTCCTCTTGGAGACAAGAGGTTGAGCGAAAGGTTGGTCAACATAGCAACTGCAAAATCAAATACCCCAAGTGCTTCAATTGGTGAGGTACTCAAAGGGGATAAGGCAGCGATAAAAGGATATTATCGTATGATTGAGCGACCTGATGAATCAGCTTTTACCATGGAAAATGTTCTTTTACCACATCGCAAGCAGACTATACGTCGCATGCAGGGACAGCGAACAGCATTGTGCATACAAGATACAAGTGTATTAAACTATACACATCTTGAGGACTGTGAAGGTCTTGATCAAATTACAGGGGGCAATCAAACTGGAGTTGTACCGAAGGGATTGTTTTTACACTCGACTTTTGTTACAGATTCAAAAGGGCTCCCCCTCGGTATACTGAAGTCGAGAACCATATCTCCAGTAAAAAAATCAAAAGATGATAAGCGTTTATCCAAGGATATTCCAATAGAAGAGAAGAAGACTTTTACCTGGATTGAACATCATCGTGATATGGTTGAAGTGGCTGCTGCCATGCCTAACGCAAGATTAATTAATATATGCGATCGTGAGGGAGATTTCTTTGAACTGTTTGATGAACAGCGCCGGAACCCCCGTGTAGAATTACTGATACGAGCCAGCCATGATCGACGCCTTGCTCCAGGGCGAAAGTTATTCAGTGAAATTCGGGCATTACCAGTTCAGAATGTTATAAGTATTCATGTTCCAAGAAAAAGTGCCAGACCCAAGAAGAGCAAACAAAAAGCAAGTCCCGCAAGAAAAGAGCGCAATACAGAGCTTGAAATACGGTATATGTCTTTTCAGATCAAATCTCCGAAACAAGGTTTGCTTGCAGACAAAGAACCTGTAGATCTCTGGATTGTTCATGCAGTAGAGAAAAATCCTCCAGAAGGCAACAAAGCAATTGAATGGTTCCTTCTTACAACAATCAAGATAAACAATACCTCAGATGCTGAAGAGTGTTTACGCTGGTACAGCAAACGCTGGCAGATTGAAGAATGGCATCGTGTTCTTAAGTCTGGCTGTCGCATCGAAAAACTTGCCAATAAAACAGCTGATCGACTACGCCGAGCAATTGCTATCAATCTTGTAATTGCGTGGCGGATAATGCTTATGAAGCAGATGTATAGAAAAACTCCTGAATTGCCAGCCAAGGTATTATTCTCCGACACAGAAATATTAACCTTAAAAGCGTACGCTAAAAAAAAAGGTTATCCTTCTCCTGACACCGTAGGAGCAGCAATATTTATCGTGGCAAAATTCGGGGGATATCTTGCTCGGAAAAGCGATCCACCTCCTGGAGACCAGATATTATGGCGCGGATACACCACACTTCAAATAATGGCAGCTGGCTTTGAATTGATGTTGGAATTAATGAATGACGAAGGTTAAAGAGCACTTATGGGCAAAGGGCAGTGCTAGGGCTTCCTGAAGAACCACTGTCAGATACTCATCTCGTCAGATTCATCCTGTGAGGCCATGGATCAATTCATCATTTCCCTGTCCAAACACAGACAAAAACCAGGCAGACATAGCAGAACAGCATGAAGAAGCCTCATTCCTGAGGATCCTCTCCATGTTCATCACCAGGAATACAAGACTGATAACTGTTTCTCCCGTTTCTTTCAGTTTCGCCATGATTCTGTCTATGCCGTACTTTCGCTTACCTTCTCCGAATTTACCCTCTACAGCATTCCTTATCCGCTCATCTTCTCGCCACTGCTTCTTCATAGCCTTCAGCAAAGCAGTATCCTCAAAAGGACGCCCAAGCTTCTGACCGGAAAAACGAATACCGTGCTCCTTACAGAATCTCATGTTCAAGCGGGTACGATAAATCTTGTCGGCATGAACTGATTCCGGCTAACGCCGGGACACGCAAAGGTTCTGGCTTTTTTTTTCCGGCCAGCATCCGTGAGTACGATGGTGCTCTCTGATCTGCCCCTGCAGATCAAGACTCTCATTGAAATTGTCCCAGCCAATTCGATAAATGGTTGTAAATCCATCAACAATACCAACTGACACCTTGGCTCCAAACTCCCATTTGGCACCAGTCTTGTTACGCTTGATAGAGCGTACATGAGGTTGAGAGATGCTGATTATTCTTGAATCAATCGTGTGCTTCCTCTCATCGTACATCTCCTGCTGCTGGCGGTAGACCTCACGAATGACAATTAGCTTACGATGTTGATCATTGCTCATAATGCCAAAGCCTGCCTCATCAAGCAGCTTATCAACATGACCAAGATCACGGCGCACATAACCCAATTGCTTTCGCATTGCCCTCCTGAGTTTCTTCCAACCAGGTTGCCTTTTCTTCTGAATGCTCAGGAATGCCCTGCGAGCTTCTTTGCGATATGTGCGGGGTTTCTTTTGCCCGGCTGTTCTCTCTGCATGAAGGGTATCAACCATTCCTTCAAGAAGCTCTCTTGATTTGTTCAGCAACTTCAGGTCTGTAGGAAAGGTTATGTCTGCCGGGGCAACTGTAGCATCCACTATCAACTGTCCCTTGTTATCACCCGCACCAGGTTCACTTTCATCATCATCGGATTTCGGTTCCTTTTGTGCCTGGACGATTCTGTCATTGATCTTCTTGATGACTTTAGCCGGGAGTCTTTTCCGAAAATGAGTCATGAGAGAATCATTGAAAGGAGCTTCGATCTGAAATTCCTGAAAACCAATGAACCATTGCAGATAATGATTCTCCATGATCATTGCAACGGTCTCTTCGTCTGTGAGTCTCAGTCGTTCTTTGATTATCAATGCCCCAAAGGCAAGGCGGGATGAATAAGCTCGTTTGCCCTCTCTGGCTCTTCCAAGTCTTTTCTGATATTGTTCCTCTACGAAGTCCCATGGTATCAGGGCTGCAAGTCTCACCCACCGATTGTTTGAATCCAGTGGTGTTCTGAATGGAGTCTTGAAATCCTCAATTTCCAGTTGCCTTGAATTGTGCTGATACAAGTGATACTCCAAGTGCAAGGGTTTTGGCCAAAACTGGCCATTTTGCATGCATTTCCATACACCAAATATACACTTATATCATTGCAATGTAAAGAGTTATGAGTTATTCAGCAAGCCCTAAATAGAGAGGGATAAGGGGCAGTATTTGGATAACGAATTGAATCTACTAATAGGTTATTTTTCAGAGTTCATCAAAATACTTAAAACTTTTACATAGTTATTCATGAAATATCTCATGGTATTATAGTGTTCAGTCTTTTCGTATTCGGTTATAGCAGCACCATCCTCTTCTATTTGGTAAATGATTGAATCTGGATAGGACATGATGATAGGTGAATGTGTTGCGATAATGAATTGTGAATTCTGCTCAACTAAATCATGAATTCGTGTCAGAAGAGCCATTTGTTTGGTCGGGGAGAGTGCGGCCTCCGGTTCATCCAATATGTAAATACCATTACCACCAAAACGACTATAAATTAAAGATAAAAAAGACTCTCCATGCGATTGGGCATGCAAAGACTTGCCTCCATATGAATTAATGATTGGTGGCGCAGTAGCCGGTTCTTCATCTAGTTTATGAATTTCTGTTGCAACATTGAAAAAGCTCTCAGCTCTTAGAAAGTACCCGTCCTTAGGTGTTCTCACGCCTCGAGAAATCCTCAAATACCGGTGTAACTCTGAATGAGAGCTGAATGTGCCGAAATTGAAATTCTTTGAGCCACCTTCTGGATTAAAGCCAAGTGCAACAGCGACAGCTTCAAGTAAAGTGGATTTCCCCGAACCGTTTTCGCCGACGATGAAGGTAACTGATGGGTGTAACTGCAAGCTCGTTAGATTGTGGACAGCGTTGAGACAAAATGGATAATGCGAAAATGAAGGTATGTCAACTCGTTTGAGAGCAACTTCAACTATAAATTGTTCCTTAAGCATCTTACTCACAAATTGATAGTGCTAATAATGATTGCACATGCTTGGTGTATGTAAACGTCACACTCGTAATAAACTCATAGTATTGGTGGATGTCAATGGTGTAATGCTACGACTTCCATCAAGTCGAGCCATAACCCTCCCCAATATCAGAACAGTTGAAAAGAAAACACACCCGACCGAAATGAGCTCTGTAAAAACATCTTCTGGATTCCTGTTGAGTATAGCACATGCATTTGTTTGAGGATAGCGGAAGAGGATTTATAAACAGATGCAGCTCCCGTTTATTAACGAGAGCTGCATCTAATCAAGACTGGTAGCGGGGACAGGATTTGAACCTGCGACCTTTGGGTTATGAGCCCAACGAGCTACCGAACTGCTCCACCCCGCGATTGAGGAGCAATTATAGCACAAACGAAGAAAAAGGTCAACTGGACGGCTATATATCCATTCCCAAAGAGATTCTGTGAGTGTTCCCGAGATCAGCATATGGTTTCCATGCATAATCCAGAGAGAACTGATTGTAGTGTGTTCCCATCCCGAAACCCATTGCGTCCACAAAGCCACCGCCAGCGTTATCTGCTGTATCTTTTGCGGAAAGGCTCCATCCGGTTCTCAGGGCAAGCATTTCAACAGGTTTGTATTCTACTCCTGCGGCAACATCAATTTCTCCTTCGAACGGCATGGTGCCATCTGCGGTAATAAGAAGATTTCCACCCATAAGCGATTGAGATACTCCTGCTGCGATCTCAGTGGGCATTGGATCGTTTTCGCTGTAAAACGCCTTTGTCTGAACTCCGGCATTCCTTACAACAAGCGCGCCTGTAAAACCAGATATAGCAGAAGGGCTGTACATCCCCCCGATATCAACGCTGAATCCGTTGGCATTGTAGCTGTCAATCTGCGAGTAGATAAATCTTCCGGTGGCTCCAATGGAAAGAGTTTCTGTAAAAGACCTGGCCCATGTGCCGGCCAGAGCCATGCTGTTGGAGGAAAATTGTTCCCCGGTGCCCATGGGGTCTTCCATTGTGGTTCGGTCAAAATTCCCACCAAAAAAGTAGTTCAGAGATACTCCTATCACGTCATTTTCTCTGGGGTTGACCCATCCTGCAAAACCTGCCTGCATGTCCATCATGTAGCTGGTATAAGTGGTGGAAAGCATACTGCCTGTTACCGTGGCAGAAGCAGCCGGATTCCAGAACAGAGAAATGGGATCACCTGGTACGGCTGTAAATGCTCCTCCCATTGCAACCGCCCGGGCTCCCGCGGGAACCTGGAGAAATGCGAATCCCGTTGTTCCTCCGGCATTTGCCGAAAGGATCATCAATAGTGCCAGAGCACAGGTCAGTTTCATATCACTCTCCCGTTATTGCTGAGTCCGGTTCAACCGGAACTGAATTCTCTATTATTTCCACCGCAGGTCTCATGGCAAAAAAGACATAAGCACTGTCTGCCGTGGCTCCGTAAAGCATATCCCTGGCTGTAACCGTAACTCTGTACGCTGCCGATTTCGGCCCGGTAGCGAACTGAAGAACAGGCAAATCATCCGGCTCCTCGTATGTAATATTCAGTCCACCCCCTCGGAGTTCCAGACGCAGATCAAAAACAGCGTCTCCTCCTATTCCACAAAGAACCCCTTCAAGGTTTGCCCTCGGGAAAATAAGAAAAGTCGCAGGCTCATCAACGGATAAATATAAACCCCTGCACCACTGAAAGGTGTACCCGCTGAAACAGTACTCCTCTTGAAAGGAATCCACTTCCTCCAAGAGAACACAGAGACAGGAAACAAGAAGAAAAATACTCAAGATCAATCCTTAATACCTGATCGGGAGTAACTGCCAACCAGGTGTTTCTGAGCAAAAAGAAAAAGTATAAGCAGGGGTAAAATACTGAAAGTGGATGCTGCCATAAGCAGTTGATAGTTACTGGATTGTTCCTGATTGAAGTAACTGAGCCCAACCTGGAGAACTCTCAGTTTCTCGGAATGAGTTACCACAAGTGGCCACATGAAGCTGTTCCATGACCCTATGACATTGAAAAGCATAATGGTAGCAATTACAGACTTGGAAAGAGGAAGCGCAACTCTCCAGAGATAACCGAACCTGCTGCATCCATCAAGTCTGGCAGCTTCAAAAAGTGACTTTGGAAGAGTCTTGAAGTGCTGACGGAGGAGAAAGATGCTGAAAACATTGGTTGTCCAGGGAACGATCAGAGCAAGGTAGGTATCCACCCAGCCAAGTTTCGCAAGAATCACATAACTGGGAGCCAGATATACCGGCTGTGGTACCATCATGGTAGAGAGGAAAAGCATGAACAACACATCTCTGCCGGGATACTCCATGGTGCCAAAAGAATATGCCGCAAGAGAACTCGTTATTAGAACCCCGATAAGAGTTAGCCCGGTTACGATAAGAGTGTTCAGGAAATAGGTGCCGAAAGGCACTCTGTTCCAGGCTTCTATATAATTATGAAGACCGCCCTGTTCAAGGCTGGTAGAAATCATCCAGAGAAACGGCATAATCATAATAATACCACCGGCAAGAAGCATGGCCTGCTTGAGAATCTGCCCTCCTTTCATGAGTAATGCACCCGCCTTTCCCCAACTCGCCGCTGAAAGATGGTAAGACCCAGAAGAACAATGAAAAGGAATACACTGATAGCGCTTGCGTAACCTATATCAAACCGGTCAAACGCTTTCTGGAAAAGGTAGAATACAATTACATTCGTTGTTCCAAGCGGACCTCCGCCGGGAGGAGGTGTCATCACATACACAAGAGCAAATGTCTGGAAAGATGCAATTGTGCTCATAATAAGAACATAGAAGGTAGTTGGAGACAGGAGCGGCCAGGTTATATGGCGAAATGTTCCGAATTTCCCTGCTCCGTCCAGTCTAGCTGCCTCATAGTAAGTATTGGGAATATTTTCAAGGCCGGCGAGGAACAGAACCGTGTTATAGCCGATACTCTTCCAGACGCTGACAATCATCAGAGAAACCAGTGCGAGGCTTGGACCGGCAAAAATTCCTTCAGGCTGAATTCCCAGCGGAGAGAGCATCATCTCAAATATACCTCTGGGCTCCCGGAGCCACATAAGAGGATCTCCCCCCAGGGCAATAATGATTCCGTTGATTGGACCGGCTTCCGGTTTAAAAAGCCATGTCCATACCACAGAAACCGCAACTGCTGATGTAACCACAGGTAGAAAGTAGATTGTTCGGTAAATGGCTTTACCTCGGAGTTCCCCCCTGAGAAGCATGGCCAGAACAAGAGGAATCGCTATTCCGGCAGGAACAACACCCAGAACAAAAAACACTGTATTGGTAACACTGCTCCAGAATC
>Ga0255383_1133_pt1 | contig 13148 bp, 7 predicted proteins | sample ANMaggSSYBR01C12_FD_182100 | JGI IMG/M metagenome (GOLD analysis project Ga0255383, IMG submission 182100) | Sediment cell enrichment communities from methane seep in Santa Monica Basin, California, United Staets - ANME aggregate JGI... | ecosystem: Environmental > Aquatic > Marine > Cold seeps >...
CGTCGCCGTTCCAGTCGGCAATACATGGAGCTCCGTAGTTACCCACATCAATAGGGTTCCCGGCACACTCCATGTACAAAAATGATTGGTAGGCAGGTGCCTGTGCCATGCACAGCCCAGCTGCAAGTACCAAAAGAATCGGTATGATTTTCAACTCTGCCCCCTTTGATAAAAGCATTCACCGTTTTCATGAAACCATTGCGGGAAGAATAATAGCTGTCATTTCCGGCGTCAATACCGGTGAGTAAAAAGCGGATTGCGGGATAGCAACGAACATAATTACGTTTTACGCTATAAACTCAAGTTATCGGGCGGGCAGAGGTTCGCGACGTCAGGTTTACAATTCAGTTCTATCTCCATCCTTTTCGCGGTCAGAAGCCATACCCGACTCCCAGCTGCAGAAATGGAAACGTAAAAGACTTGTCATCGCCAATGAAGTATCCTGCTCCGCCGGCAAGCCTGAAGATAAATCCACCGTCAGCTGAGTACCTGTAACCTGCAGTTGCAGAGATAAAGGTTGTCCCTTCTGCGCCACAGGATAGCAGTTCATCAAAAATGTCGGCAAGACCATCATCATCGTTATCAAAAGAAGGAACATAACCGACGCTTCCCGCAAGTTCAAAGCAGCTCATCATTCTGATATAACTCAACCGGAATTCGGGCACTATATAAAAAGTACCGACTGAAGCTCCCATCTTGTTGCTTTTGTCAAACGCGTATTCATAGGCAAGTTCCGGCAGGATTAAGCCAGGCATTCCCGTTGAGAGTGTAAACGCATGTCTTTTGAAACCCTCCGCTGCGGCCATTAAAGTGAGAATAAGCAGTACTGCTGTTGCTTTTTTCATTCAGCTATCCTTTCAGTGAACAAATCCGTGAATAACCCCATGGCACTTTGAAGCCGTACCAATGAGAAATCTCCCCTTCTCTCTCCTGACCTCAGTCAACAAGGCTGACAGTTGTCCCGCTGTCAAAGCTCCAACCCCGGGTAAAAGCTGACCTGAGCGAACAATAATGGTTCTGTATGAATTCAAATTGATTTTCTCCATAGTTTCAAAAAGAGGCTCATTCCTTTTCATTTTCGTTACCGGGCAATAACCCTCGGGCTCGGGACAGGAGTCAGGGCAGACAAAATCGCTCCGGGAGCAGTAGATGCATCCGTCATTACCCGCAACCGACCCGGGAAGAAATTCCATGAGGCAGACAGGTACAGGAATACAAAAACCAAAATGACTGAGAACCCAGTTAAAAGCGACATGCACAGGCACACAGGGAATCACCAGATCATCCGGTCTCTCTTTGACAAAATTGTCCTGAAGGAATTGAATAGCATCGGTACCGGAGTGATGTTCTCCCGAGATTTCAGAAGATACTTCAGGAATCCTGTCGACAAGATGAACTTCGCAGTCTGGCCATTGAGAGCTTATTTTGAGTGCAGCAGAACTGCCGAACCTTCCAGCACCCAGAATGTACACTCTATCTGGATTCGCAGGCAATGAACTGGCAATAATCATCTGTAGCAACTACCCCCAATACTGCATATTGCACAAGTATAAAATATACAATCAAGGCATGACCCGGTAAACAGCCGAAAGAATCTGTTCAGCATGCTTTCTTTTCCTGTACAGGATTAGTAAAGATCAGTTGTCTTCTTCCATCTGCGATGGGACCACCAGTAGAGTTCGGGGTATTCCTTTATCATTCCCTCAAGTACCTTTGTGTACCGTTGTGTAAGCTCGACTTCAGCCTCGTGTTTCGGAAGATTCCTGTCCGGCATCAGAAATTCTTTTACCACGAATCTCTGGTAAGGTCCTTTTTCTCTGATCATAAAACCGCAGGTTATTGGCATATTCAGCTTCACACTGAAGGCTGCGGCACCTCTGGGAGTGGAAGCAGGCTTACCGAAAAAGTCGACAACAAGACCATTCCTGCCCGCGCTCTGATCGCTGAGCCAGCAGACAATTCCCCCCTGCCTGGCAATTCTGATGATGCCCCTCATGGAAACATCTCTTGTGAGCAGCCTGGGGCCCTGTGAAGATCGAAGTCTGTTTATGTAGCCGTCCACAAGACTGTTGCGCTGTCTGCCTACCAAAAAACTGATATCCTTGCCCAGGAACACATTGGAAGCTCCGTAGTATTCCCAGTTTCCAAAGTGGAAAGTCAGTCCAATAATTCCAGTTGTGTGCTTAAGTGTTTTTTCAAGGGCATCTGTTTTTTCAACTGTTATGTATTTCTCAAAGTACTTCCGCCCCATACGGCCCTGGCGGATAAATTCCACCATGAATCTTCCGCTGTTGGCGTAGGAAGAACTTCCAATCCTGTCAACTTCCCTGGATGTTTTCTCAGGAAATGCCGTGGAAATATTGATTCTGGATACTTTTCCTCTTACCCCCAGAGACCATGCGATCCTGCCAAGCAGGGCTCCACACGCGAGTGCGCATCTCAGGGGAAGAACGGAAAGAAAAAAGCCTGTGAGCCTTGTCAAGACATACTCAATTTTATGGGAGAGGGTAACTTTACCTGCCATTGTCAGCTCCTTCCAAAAGGAAGTTTCAACTCAACAGCGTTTTCAGGGCAGAGTTCATGACAGCATAGACACATAATACAGGTTCCCTTTTTCATCTTTGCTCTTCCACTCCTGATCTCAATGGCATCCACAGGGCAAGCCCTTTTGCAGACTCCGCAGCCTGTACATGAGTCGTTTGAAACCGGAGCGGTGCGCATCAGCAATCTAGCGACAGAGCCCAGCCATCGGGGTATATAATTCAGGTAAGATCTGTCAGGAATGTCAAAGTCAACAAACTCGTGACTGCCCTGTACAGTTATCTCAGAGAAGGGTTTAGCGAGCCCCCTTGAGAAAGCTTCAACATTGGAATCCAGCTGATCCCAGGGGAGACCGGCCATTTGAGACAGCACCATGTCAAGGCAAACACCATTGCGGGAAAGAGCAAGAAATCCTTCGTGTCTTCTTCTGCCGTCAGTACTTGGACCTCTGCCGTCCATGCACAGAATTCCGTCACTGATGTGAAGGCTGAAATCCGCTATCTCATAAAGATCAACAATATTGACAGCAAGATCCCGGGGACGGGGGCTGCGCATATGGAGCATGGCCTTACCCAGGCCGGGAACAATACCGAAGGAATTCTTTACAGCATTGGTCATCCGTGTGTACATGTGTGTTTTGAACTTGCACATGTTTATTTTGCAATCATACCCCTCAAGAATCGGAAGAGCAATATCATATTCACGATCATGAACAGTAATTCTTCTGGAGCCGGATCCCTCAAAACTTACCAGCCGGGCACCTGTAATCTCTGCCGCTGTGTTAAAGCCGCAGTTTCTCCAGTACCGCTCCACGCCTTTTACTGCTCCTCCCGGGCTGTCACCGATGAAAACTTCGCAGCCCCTGTCCCTGAGCAGAGATGAAACCGCAGCAACAACTGCCGGATGAGTTGTAATTCCTCTGGCAGGATGCTTTGCGGCAAGCATATTCACCTTGAGAAGCACCCTGTTCCCTGTAGATGTACCCCGGGGCCAGCCTCCTGTGTCTTCCACCATGGAAGCAATGGATTCTTTCAGTTTTTCTGTGCAGTAAAAACCAAAACCGTCCTGTATGACAACATCGTAATTCATTCTTGACCTCAGTTGCAGCAGACCCTGTTTTTTCCGGCTCTCTTTGCCCTGTACATCCTTTGATCGGCAATTTCCAGCAACTCATCCTTCTCCCGTGAGTCCACAGGGAAAGTTGCTACTCCCAGACTGAGGCTGACAAACCCTCTGGGTTGCTCAGTTGCATTGGGAATATCCTTACTGGCTTCAACCACCTTTACCCGGATTCTCTCAGCAATATCTCCGGCAACCTGCTGATCTGTCAGAGGAAGGATGCAGACAAATTCTTCTCCACCGTATCGCACAAGAATGTCCACATCTCTGAGAGCATCAGTCATGGCTCTAGTGAGTTTCTGAAGAAGAACATTGCCCATTGGATGTCCGAAAGAATCGTTGTAGTGCTTAAAATCATCAATATCCATCATTATCAGCGAGAAGGAGTACTCATACCGCTCAGCCCGTTCAAATTCCTCAGGATATCTTTCCTCAAAAAAGGTCATGTTGTGCAAACCTGTTAGTCTGTCACGACGAGCCAGTTTAATAAGCTCCGTCTGTTGAAGAGCCGTTTCAAGCACGCCGGCGGCAAATCCCACCACGTTGTTCAGCCTTCTGATATCATTCCTCTGGAACCTGTTCACCTGAGTACTTTCGAGATTTATAACACCCACAACTCTTCCCCTGCTCAGCATCGGAATAGCCAGTTCGCTTCTGATATCCGACAAAACAGGCATGAAGATATCGGCCTGAAGCACATCAGGAATGTTGATTGTTTTACCTGTCCTCACCGCTTCAATAATTATTCCCGATCCGGATGAATCTTCATCTACCCGAATTGTTGCTCCTGCGAGTACTGCTTTGTCTTTGTACAACCCTGATACAGCGTGAACAACAAGTTTCTCCGGTGTTATGGAAGAAGGTGATTCTCCAGCGGCAAGAACTGCAATGGCGTCTTCCGGGTAGAACGTTTCCAGTGTTCTGAGAAGTGTCCGGCATATCTCACCCACATCCTCCTGGGAAGTTAAATCCGCAGCCAGCGAGGCAATGACGTCTGTCTCAAATTCAAGGAGCTTAATACTTCTTCCCAGATTACCAACAAGTGTGTTATCTGTTACCGCCAGAATCATTCCGCCCGAGTCACTTTGCTGAAGAGAAAAACCGAGGTAGCTTTTGCTGTCATCCAGGGGAACTGTGTTCAGGTCCACCTCGTTCTTCTCTGATACGGCACTCAAAATAATCTCCCGGCTTAAATCAGGAATTGGCTCCAGTATTTTGCTTAAAGGCATTCCGTAAACGATGTTCTCCATAGCTGGAATCGTCTCGACATCTCCATAAACTGCCTCCACCTTTGCTGCTTCAGACAGAACAATTGATATGGAAGACAACCTGTTAAGCATCTGTTCAAATGAACTTCTAAACGCGTCAAGCCTGTTTTGCGTATCAAGATACCGGATATATGATGATAATTCGTCTGCCAGCATCTTCAACACCCGGAGACTGCTTTCCGATGGACGCTTTTTTGAAATACCGTTGTCGCACCTGATAATTCCATAAACCTTACTGCCTACTTTAATGGGTGTATCAACATATGTGCCACTCCCGACCCAGGTTTCTCTGTTCTCTCGGAAGTCAAGCTCCCATGACGCAGCTTGAATACCCGCGGAAACCGCCCTGTCAACAGGTAAATGACCAACAGAACCCGAGAGATGAATCGGTTCGCCTGTTATCCCTCTTCCTCTGAATGCAACTGCTTCAACAGCGGAGCCTGTGGTATTCAGAAGACCTATCCAGGCTCTCTGAAAACCCAGTCCGGAAAGAACAGAAATTACTATTTTTCGGCATGCTTCAGAAACTGATGTGACACCGCTGAGATCCGAGACCAGACTAACTACAGTCTCAATGGACTCCAGAGAGTCTTCAAGACAATCCGCCGCCATAAGCATGATTCTATCTCGGGATGCGGGAAGCACGGCTTTAATGCTGGATGCCCTCTCTGAGCTCAGATGAAGCCTGACAAGTTCAATTATGTCGTTTAAGGGCGTGGAATAGTCGATCACCGCCACTGCGGAAGCGCTCAAAGCCTTTCTTCGTATTCTCGGATTGATATCCGGAACACTGATAATGACAGGCATTTCCTCTCTGGAATACACTGAATTCAGAAACCGGCATACTTTAATCCCGTCCATTCCAGCCAGTATCTGCCCGCAGAGAACACATCTGGGTTTCGTTGAGAACGCTGTTACTACAGTATCTATACCACTTACAACCGATTTTACAGAGAGACCCTCCTGAAGAAGGGCCTTCTCAGTAGTTGCCAGAAGAGCAGGGCTTCCCATGGCAAGGAGTATGTCTATCCTTTTCACAGGTACCATCTTCAGCAGAATCTGCTACTCGGCTTCCAGAACAGCCTGAGCGGCGGCAAGTCTGGCAACCGGGATTCTGTAAGGTGAGCATGACACATAGTTCAGCCCCGCATTATAAAAGAATTTAATTGATGCAGGATCGCCTCCGTGTTCGCCGCAAACGCCAATCTTCAGCGCCGGCTTTGTCTTCCGACCAAGTTTAACAGCAATCTCAACTAGTCGCCCCACGCCGGGAATATCAAGAGACGCAAAAGGATCTTTCTCGTAGATACCCATCTTTACATACTCGCCCAGGAATTTACCGGAATCATCTCGTGAAAATCCGCAGCACATCTGAGTTAGATCGTTAGTACCAAAGCTGAAAAAGTCCGCTTTTTCCGCTACCTGATCCGCAGTAATTGCAGCTCTTGGTATCTCAATCATGGTACCGATACGGTACTTTATGTAATCATCAGTTTTACCGTGCTCAGCCAGCACAGTGTCAATAACCTTCTGTGCCATTGCTCTGGCAATGGTAAGTTCTTTCACATTACCGACAAGGGGAATCATAATCTCCGGAAGAACTGCTATGCCCTCTTCCGTTACCTTAATCGCCGCTTCCATAATTGCTCTGACCTGCATGTCTGCTACCTCGGGATAGATAAGACCAAGTCTGCAACCGCGGTGACCCATCATGGGGTTAAACTCGTGGAGAGATTCAACCTTAAGAGCAACGGTTTCAGCAGTAACACCCATGACTTCCGCCATCTCTTTCTGACCTTCATCATCCTGGGGAAGGAATTCGTGCAGAGGAGGATCCAGAAGCCGAATGTTGCAGGGACGACCTTCAAGAGCGCGGAAGATGCCCTCGAAATCGCTTCTCTGGAGGGGGAGAAGTTCTCCTATAGCTTCATTATAACTGGCAAGCGGCACCTCAAGCTCTGTCTTTAAAGCCTCTGTATCACCCGCGCCGGAATTAATCTTTTCCTCTAATCTCTTCACATCGTCGGCCACAAGAATCATCTTCCGGAAGGGAATGATTCTGTCTCCCTCAAAGAACATGTGCTCTGTACGGCAGAGGCCAATACCCTGAGCGCCGAATAGAACAGCCATTTCTGTATCCCTTGGTGTGTCAGCATTTGTGCGAACATCCATGCTGCGAATTTCGTCAGCCCATCCTACAAGCTTCTCGTAGTTTCTGAACAGTAAGCTATCCTCCGGTTTCAAGTTGCCGTGAAGTACCTGAGCTATCTCTGAAGGGCGAACCTGGACTTCACCTGAGAACACTTCGCCCGTGAAACCGTCAATGGCAATGATATCACCCTCTTTAACTGTAAATCCGTCACAGACCATGATTGCTGCTGTGCTGTCAATGTGAAGCTCATCCGCTCCTGAAACACAGGGAACACCCATTCCGCGAGCAACAACTGCGGCGTGGCTGGTCATGCCGCCTCTGGCGGTAAGAATACCTTTTGCGGCAACCATACCACCAATATCTTCAGGGCTTGTTTCAAGGCGACAGAGGATTACGTCTTCACCTCTTGCATTCCATTCTTCAGCAGTCTCAGCGGTAAATACAGCTTTTCCGCAGGCGCCACCGGGAGATGCGTTAAGACCCTTTGTAAGAAGATTTGCCGATGCCTTACTGTCTATCCCCAGAATCGGAGCAAAAAGCTGATTGAAGCTCTGGGCCGGAACCCTCATAATTGCTTCTTTTTTGTCAATCAGGCCCTCTTCAGCCATATCAACTGCCATGTTCAGAGCGGCGAAAACAGTTCGTTTCCCTGTACGGGTCTGAAGAATGTAGAGTCTGCCATCCTCAATTGTAAACTCAATGTCCTGCATATCAAGGTAGTGTTCCTCGAGTTTTACTCTAAGGTCAAGAAGTCCTTTGTATGATTTTTTATCTTTTTCACAGAGAGTCGCGATAGGCAGAGGTGTGCGGATACCTGCCACAACATCCTCGCCCTGAGCATCCATAAGGTACTCTCCATAGAATACATTCTCTCCGTTCGCGGGATCCCGGGTGAAACAGACTCCGGTACCGGATTCCTCTCCCATATTACCGAACACCATAGCCTGAACATTTACCGCAGTTCCGATAAGACCCTTGATCTCATTGATCTCGCGGTAACGAATTGCTCTTGAGTTGTTCCAGCTGCTGAACACTGCATTGATGGAAAGCTTGAGTTGCTCCCATGGATCTGTGGGAAAATCAGTGCCAACAGCTTTGCGGTAAATATCCCTGTAAAGTGCAACAACTTTTTGCAGATCCTCAAGATCAAGTTCTGTATCAAGCTTGACACCCTTCTCATCCTTAACAACCTTAAGCGCATGCTCGAAATCGTGATGAGGCACGTTCATAACCACATCGCCGAACATCTGCATAAACCTTCTGTATGAATCCCAGGCAAATCTGGCATTGCCGCTGCGCCTGGTTATCGCCTCAAGAGTTTCCTCGTTAAGACCAAGATTAAGGACTGTGTCCATCATTCCCGGCATGGATACCGCAGCGCCACTTCGCACTGAAACCAGCAGAGGATTCTTCGTATCACCGAACTTCTTCCCAAGTTCAGCTTCGAGAATACTGATGCCCTCACGAACCTGCTCATCAAGCCCCTGAGGCCAGGCTGATCCAGCCTTGTTGAAAGCATCACAGGTCTCTGTGGTAATTGTGAATCCGGGAGGAACAGGCATTCTAATCTTTGTCATTTCCGCAAGATTAGCACCCTTTCCTCCGAGGAGTTCCTTCATTGATCTGTTACCATCGGTTTTTGTAGAGCCAAAATAATAGACATATTTCTTGTTCATTCTTTACTCGTTTCTTCTTGTTTAAATACTATACCAGATAATGTAAATTCCAAAATATTGCGATTTTATAGACAAGCAAAAACAGTCTGAGAACATATCAGGGCTAATATAACAGGCAGAAACTTTATTGTGACTATTCCCGGTAACCCTTTTTGCGCCAGATGTATGCAACAAATTCCTCTATCTCACGCCGCTGAACCTCATCAACCGGAGTAACCCTTTCAAAAACCCAGGCGGCAGCATCGGATGCATTCTGAAATTCGCCACTGTGCGAACTAAGATCAGCAAGAATCGAGGCAATCTCTTCCATGCGAGTATCCCGCAGCAGATCGGAACCCTCAGTGGCCAATCGTTCAAGAAGATTGGTCTGTGTGAATTTCACAGATTCTCTGAGAATCTGATAATGACCGCGAAGCTGCGATACAGACACACCGTACTCCCCTGCCAGCTGCTCCTGAGTAAAGTGGGGACCTCCCCGGGTAACTGCATACTCCAGGGCTGCAGCCCAGGTCTCGGGTTTCCGTCCCGATGGTATATTCACCGCGCAGAAACGGCTCCATGCATCTGCGGCAATTCTTGCAACCTCCGGTGAATAGCCGTGAAGGCCAAGCATGCCTGCGGTCATTCCAGGTACAACATCCGCAAGGGGAAGATCGGTTTTCTCAATAGCGCTTCGCCTCATATGAACTCTGAGTGATTCAATTCTGAGAAGGCTGTGCTCTATTTTTTCGTCATAGGGGGCCAGTTCCTTTGCCTGCAGAAGCAGGTGAAGACTTTCCTCCAGTCTGTCCCTCTTAGCCTCCAGCAAAGCCAGATAGGTAAGCGTTGAAGCAACTCTGTACCGTTCTCTTCTGGCAACAGACAGCAGAATCCTCTCAGAGTCATCATCCCGGTGAAGCATTAAGAGAACAAGCCCCTTTTTCCTGCTGGCATCAACATCCTTGGGATAGATTTTCAAATAGGATTCAAGGGACTCCAGGGATGTCTCAAAAAGATCCAGTTGCAAAAACACATCTGCTGCCAGTAGTAAAGCTGCCGCTCCGGGAACACCGTGCCACTTGAAGCTGGAAAGTCTTCCGGCGGCAGAACCAACCTCTCCACAGTCCAAATCAAGACGACACATTTCAAGAACGGCAAGATTTTCGTCAGGGGTGTTCCTTACAGAAGCATCTTCCAGAAGTCTTTCAAGACTCTCTCTGGCTTTATCAGCGTCCCCGGTGGCACTGGCCTCTTCCACCTGCCGCCATAACCAGCTGATCTTGTCGCTTTCCATGAATTCCCCCGACTTCTGTCAGTTAACTGTGGCAAGTACCCCGGTGACGGAAGAGGACTGTTTGAACAACCCGCCCTCTGTTTCCGCCTCAATAACATAAATGTAAGCTCCGGAAGCGGGAATGTCACCATCTGCGTCAAGCCCGTTCCACAGGACCTGATTGTATCCCTGAGAACACTGTTTCGAAAATCTGGCAATAGTTCTGCCAGCGGTTGTAAATACAGAAACGGTAACGAAGGCGTTTGAGGAAACGGAGAAACTGAAACACCTCTGGCCGGTACCGGGATTCGGATAGACCAGATGCTGATCAATAGCCACTTCGCCCTGATCGGTGGAGTTAACGTAGAGAGTGTCAGTGGATATGTTGCCCACGCCATCCATGGCTCTTAAAATGAACTGATGCCTTCCAGAGGCAAGCCCGGAAACCGTGTACTGAAGCTGACCGGTTACAGTGGAACCTGTGTTGTATGCAAATGATTCACTCACATCGAATTCCTCATTGTCTACAAAAAGCTGGATACTTTTACCCGTACTGCCCAGGAAGGTTATTCCACTGGGATCTGAAAGTTCAGCCTCCAGCATCCCTTCTCCTGTAATGGTTGGTTCTTCAATTCCGCTCTGCCCACGAATCCACATGGAGATCTCAGGACCTTCAAAGTCTGAAGGAGCATCTCCCTCAACAAGGATCATGGGAGCGTCAGCACCCAGTTCTATCCCCCCGGGCACAATTGCTGCGGCGTCAACTCTGGCAAGGTGACCGGTGTTGCACGCGGCAGGGAGAATACATTCAGCGGAAAACTCTCCACCGGAAATAGATGCTCTTCCCCTCCAGGCGGTACCGCCCTGATGGAAGTAGTCGATGACCCCGCCTGACAGCATTGTGTAACTGGCCGGTATATCCGATTCGGATATCTCAATCAGAGCCAGTCCTTCGGAGGAAACTCCGTTCCCGGTCACAGAATTAACTTCAGCGGTTCTCAGAGTATCTCCGGAAACTGTCACTTCAAGATCATTCCTGGACATAGACAAAATAAGGTCAGGAAAGCCCATAAGCACATAGTATTTTGAAGTTCCGGCTTTATGGGCAACCAGTTTCCCTGCCCAAAAGGTATAGCCGATTGAGTATCCGCTCTCTGCAAAAAGAGGAATCATTGCTTTACCGTAACTGAAATTAGGTGAAGATGTGGTTCCAGCGGTGGCTCCTATGGTTGCGATGGCACCTCCGGCCGGGTGGTAAACAAGCTTTTCGCTGATACAGTCAACACCGGGAACAAAAAAGCGTGAAACATCGCAGGAGAGAAACATTGCCAGAGGCAGCCTCGAACCGTTTGTGAGAGAGGCGGGTCCGTCCCCGAGCATTACCTTCTCATGCGTAATCTGATTTGCGGAACCATGCCCGAAAAAAAGAAAAGCTCCCATGCCTTCGTTCCAGAGCTCTCTGAAAGCCACTCGGGCATCCGGCTTCTCCGGATGTACACCATCGGGAACTGTGCCCGGAGGCCATGGATACTCAATCAGATAGAACTTTTCGGGATTTACGTAGTAAGGAAGGTATTCGTAGCAGATCTCTTCCATATCATTTGTATGAACATGTTCATTGCATGAGTGGTCAGACCACTCATCATCTGCAAAAAGAACAAAGCGGTTACTCCAGCTTCCATTTCCCTGCCCGGAATGGTACAATACACTCTTGGCACTGACAGCCCCAAAGCTGGAAGCATCACCGGCTGGAATTCTGGCAATGGGAATCTCAGGGTAGGTCGCACCTGCATGTACTTGAACAAACCAGTCGCTCTCAGCCCAGGATGGATAATCACCTGAGTTAGTAAGGAAAATCATGGCGGGAACCAGATCAGGAAGTGTGGTAGAATAACCCAGTGGATCGTAGTGCGCGTCCCCGCAGAGTATCACAGTACTCAATGGAGTTGACCATGAATCCATTCCCCACCGTACAGCGGATCGGATTGCCCCGGGGTCTTTCACTCCCTGTCCAAACTCATCGTAGATCTCTCCGGTTGTGGCAATAACAACCTCATAGCCCATGCTTTCCAGAAGAGATTTCAGAGAAAGAGCGTCATCAGAGAAAATCTCTGGAACCACCAGCAGCCTGTCTCCTGATGAAATGGTTCCCACAAGCCTGCCCGGTGAAGCTGGAGATATTGAGTCGGGAGAAAGCCAGTCATTCTCCGCCAGAACCATAAGAGATGTTGAATCCTGAAGATTAAGCGAAAAATTCAGCGAACCACCGGCTTGTTCTGTACCGGAAATGATTCTTGGATTCATGAGATTAAACACATCAAAGACATAGCTGCCGTCGGAAAATGAGAAGTTGTACCTGCCCACCTCATCGGAGAAGAAAAGTCGCTTGTCAGAGGCTGCAGTATATACATCACAGGTCAGCTCCACATAGTCCAGATAGAAATCCGCTGAAGGGTCTGTGGAAGAAAAACTGATCTGAAGCTGGTTCAGCTCTGAAATGTCCACATCCTCAAAAACAGTCTGTTTGGCTCCTGAACCGCTGAGCTCAACGGTACCGCCACCCTGGAGGGTTACCGTAAACGCTGATGGCTCAGATACGGCAAATGCCAGAATCACATCAGCACTGCCTGCCACATCACTGAGGTTTAAGGGCACAGATGTCTGCTCGCCTGAGTTGATCTTCTTCCAGAACCACCCTGTTCTGAGTTCATACCGGGGCATCCAGTACCCGCCGTCCTCAAGATGCACAGTGTGTTCTATGGTATTGCCCCACTGCGGAGATCCGTCAGGGGCACCGGGTTCACTCTGCATCCTTGCTCCCGATTCTCCACCCCAGGTAAGCCAGTAAATTCGGTGAGTCGCATATCTGTGGTAGAACCACTCAAGAGATCTCTGCGTATACTCAAATCTGTTGAGTCCGCCCGCGAGAAATCTTATGGTATCATCATCGTTGAAAATGCCGTCTCCGTTTTTGTCATCAACAATGACTGATACCGGCTGAAGGGAATGCTCTGTTTCCTGAACCTGGGCAAAATGGATGCCGGGACCGGAGAAAAGGGCTACCCTCTCCACAGGATATCCGCTTGCGTCGCAACCTGCCGCTTCAAGCTCTGAACATGTAACTTCATAGCTGCCGGTTT
>Ga0255383_1116_pt2 | contig 12891 bp, 11 predicted proteins | sample ANMaggSSYBR01C12_FD_182100 | JGI IMG/M metagenome (GOLD analysis project Ga0255383, IMG submission 182100) | Sediment cell enrichment communities from methane seep in Santa Monica Basin, California, United Staets - ANME aggregate JGI... | ecosystem: Environmental > Aquatic > Marine > Cold seeps >...
GTGTGGGGGGGGGTTGGTGGCTATTTGTTATGGGCCACCCCTTTACCCCCCCCCCCGGGGGGGGGGCCCCCGGCCCCCCCCGCCAGGGGTGGAGAGTGGCGTGCGGAGCCACCTGAGCAGCTTATTATTTTCTGGAGTCCACTCTTGGATTTAGAGGACTCCGATACCAAATTTATTCAGAAAGAGATATGCACATGAATCAAGTTGCCGAGATCATGCACCTTTAAGGAAGACAGTCTCAAGGGCTTTTCACAGAGAGCGAGAGTCGGCAAAAAGACGGTGAAAAAGTATTGAGAGTTTGCGGAAAAGAATGGATGGTTATCTCTGAAAGCATCACTGCCAACAGCAGAGATGATAGCTAAAAGTTGACCAGTAGATCATGCGCAAGCTAGAGGATGTGACCGCCGATATGTTGGAGCTGGAAAAACAGGCTGAGGAATTGATAGCTGATATTTGGGGGATAGCGTCGTGAGTAAGCCCACGAAAGCAATCTCACGCGGGAACACACCATGAAAGATAAAAGCAAAAACATCATCGATCCAAAACCGTCAACGGCCATCAAACTGTTTGAAGAGCATAAAGTCCGCACCCTTTGGGATGAAGATAAAGAAGAATGGTTCTTCTCTATTGTAGATGTGGTCGCAATTTTGGCAAAAAATGATCGTCCTAGAAAGTACTGGAATGATTTAAAAAGAAAGCTGAAAGATGAAGGCAGTGAACTGTCCGAAGAAATCGGACAGTTGAAAATGCCATCCTTAGACGGAAAAATGCGTTCAACTGATGTTGCAGATACCGAGCAACTTTTGAGACTTATTCAGTCGATCCCTTCAAAGAAAGCCGAACCCTTCAAACTGTGGCTTGCAAAAGTAGGGGCTGAACGAATTGAAGAAATCGAAGATCCTGAACTTGCCTTTGACCGTGCCATGCAAACCTATCTTGCCAAGGGCTACTCCCAGGAGTGGATCAACCAACGCTTAAAAAGTATTGAGGTCAGAAAAGAACTTACCGACGAATGGCAAGCACGAGGAATGAAAGAGGGTTTAGAATATGCCATATTAACCAATGAAATTACTCAGGCTTGGTCGGACAAAACCGTAAAAGAGTACAAACGGCTAAAAAATCTAAAAAAGGGAAATCTGAGAGACAATATGAGCAATCTGGAATTGGTTTTAAATATGCTGGCAGAAGCTTCCACCAGCGAAATCTCTAAAGAGAAAAAACCGATCACCCTCGATGAAAACAAAGATGTTGCCCGAAAAGGGGGCAACGCCGCCAAACAGGCACGTTTGGAAATTGAAAAGCAAACCGGCAAACCCATCGTCTCCTCAAAAAACGCCAGACATCTTTTGAATCCTACCAAAAAGCGAGCAATTGCAGAGGGGGATGAGGATGAATAAAGAGATAATGCCAATGCCGTGCTATGCGGAATATACGGATAGTGGTGCAACCCTCACTGAATTATTGCTGCCTGAACATTGGCGTATTGAGAAATGTCGTTTTTTATTCAGATTCAATAAGGGACTTGAGAGTGCCGAGTTTTAACTCTTCCTGATTTCTTCATCTCAAGAATCAATTCTATCCGCTTGATTTTTTAAACTGAGGAGGGTCTAATTCCCCGCCCCTTACGGCGGTCAGAGTTGTCATTCGCAAGCATTCTTTTCGCGAGTCCGTTTCTCAACGCATTTTAGTTGGATCGTATACCCTAAGTGCTGCCAATGATGTAAGCAGGCTCCTATTGACTTCACTATTTTTGTACGGATTGGCCCTGATAAGGTAACTGGAAATTAATATTTGCACTGAAATGATAATGACAGTGGTAGTACAAGACAATGATGGTATGTATTAGTCTAAAATGGCTTTAATCGGGCTACATTAGTTACAATCGGTATCATGCGAGGTGTTAATCATAAAAGCGTATTTCTCAAGGCGCAGGGTGATTACATGTGAAGAAAGGGTCCTGACAGAATAGAGTAGGTGGAGCTCTATGCAGCAGCCAGAGTCAGGCGTAACCCCTCGGCTCTGTTTATGTCAATCCGTTCTCGCAAGAAATCTCTGAGCTCCATATCCCCGGAAAAGTCAGTAAGAAAAGCCGTAAGATCACCTACCAGCTGATTAAGCTTGTTATCATCTGCTCTTCAACAAAAGTGCTGCTCATGGAAGAAGTTAAATAAGAATCAGATGTATAGCTATTTCTGCAAATGAGTGAATAGCGTAAAGTGGAATATTTATCAGCCACCCCTCTTTCCGGTAACAGGACAGAGATGTTCGAAATGCTTTAGCCGGCGAATAACGCGAATAGTAACTTTTCAAACTTTTCGCCTGCAGATTCTCAGATGCCTGCACTTCAAGTGGCAGCACCATTCCATTTGTCTGCACAACAAAATCAACTTCGCCACTTGAATGGTCGGCAGTCCAGTAAAACGGATCAATGCCTGCGCTGGAAAGAAGCTGCTGCAGAACAAACTGCTCGGTTAAAGCACCCTTGAATTCTTCAAAGAGTGTGTTGCCCCGCAGAATTGACTTCGGATCCAGCTGACTCATTGCACACAACAGCCCCACATCCAGAGCATAGAGTTTGTATGCGGCACTGTCCCGGTTAGCAGAAAGGGAAATCCCCGGTTTAGTAATTCTGTTCACCCTGTTTGCAAGACCACAATCAAGAAGCCACTGAATCGCCGGGTCGTATTCTCTGGCCCTGGCTCCCTTCTTCACAAGCCCGAAAACAAATTTCCTGTTTTCTCTGGCAAGCTGTGCAGGCAGACTATTCCAGACGGATCTGATTCTTGGTACAATTCCGGCAGGTGCATGTTTTGAGAAATCATGTTCATATGTTGCAAGAAGCTGGTTCTGAATATACCGTACTTCTGAGAAATCATGTTCCTTAAGAAACTTATCTACAACCTCCGGCATGCCTCCCACAACATAGTACTGCCTGAGCAGGTCGATAAGTTTTGTGGAGAAAACATCAATCAGGCTTAAGTCCAGCGATTCTATCATGGAATGCAATGATCCATTCCCGGTAGCCAGCAGGAATTCAGGAAAGGACAGTGGATACAGATTCAAAAACTCCACCTTTCCAACAGGGAAAGATGAATCAGGATGCATAGCTACTCCCAGCAATGAAGCTGCCGCTACAATATGATGCTCTGGAGCATTCTCGCTAAAATACTTAAGGGATGCCAGTGCACAAGGCACTTCCTGTACCTCATCAAAAAGAATCAGGGTCTCCCCTGGAATAATTGAACACCCGGCCTCCACCTGAAGACCCAGCAAGATTCTATCTGTATCAGAGTCACTTCCAAACAGGGTTCTCATTCGGGGATTATTCTCAAAATTGATGTAGGCATACTGTTCATAACAGGTGCGTCCGAATTCCTTCATCAGCCATGTTTTTCCGGTCTGCCTGGCCCCGCGGATCACAATCGGTTTCCTGTCAGTTCTATCTTTCCAGTTCTTTAATTCTTCAATGGCTTTTCTGTACACAGCTACCTCCCTAACTGCAATTATAGCACAAGCATCACATAAGTCAATCTAATTATGAGTAATGAATCACATAACTAGTACGATATTTGTGAGTAAATTATGAATATCAAATGCTGATTGCATCATAAATCAGCAGCAAGAAACATCACAATATAGGAATCATCATACTATTAGCAGAATATATATTGCCTTGACTTTGTGCTGTAATATTATTTTGATACAGCATGGACATAAACAAACAGTACGAGAAACGAATAAAGGCAGTAAAACAGGCAATCACCGACCTGGGCAACCTCCACCCCGGCTCACTCACCATCCAGACAAGATCCCGCGGAGGCCAGTACCACCACCTGAGTTTCAGCCACATGGGCAAGGGCCACACCCTCTACATCAGAAACGGGGATGTGCATCAACTGATAGAGGAAATGGATAATTACAAAAAGTACAGAGAACTCTCAGACAAGCTGATCAGCCTTGAGATCGACTACGCTAAGCACAGACGAACACAAAAAGCAGCGACAACAAAGAACGCTGCAGAACCACAGACAAGAACCTCCGGTAAGAACCAGAAACCATAACCACACACCGGGCACGGCTCCAGAAACAGGATACCATGTTACCTAAATTCCACCCCGTACACATCCCGCACCTGGGACACGCAAGCCTTGAATTCACTTTTACATTATTTGCTTACGCTTTTCATGGACTCCGGTGGATCGGGGAGTTGGTTGTGATAAGTCTGAGAGGGGAATTGATGAAGAGAATGCGAGGAAAACCATGAATAGCTTGCATCCCCAATAAATAGCAATATCCTGAATTATCTCCTAGTTTAGTCGACTCGAGTAAACTACGTAAATCAGAATGTTATGTATACAACCGTTTACCTTTTATTGCAGCCTATCACCATTGACATGCCATATTTCTTTTGTCATTATACGAAATGACTCATTTTAACCGAGTTTACCTGAGTCAGTACAATCATTGTTCGCCGCTATGCCAGCGGGTAAACCTTACAAATTCCGTAGTAATTGACCAATCATCAGTGAAAAAGGTAATTGTTTATGAGAGCTTAACTCCGGAATAAATTCGGTCAGAACAGGTTATGCGCACATTCGTTGTAAATGATATTGTGTAAAGATGATTCTGTAGTATAATTCAATTAGTTTAAGGCTGTAGAATTGAGGTGATTTTATGACAGTCGAGTCGCAGCAGGTTTTACGTGAGGCATTAGATTTGCCTCCGGTAGAGCGCGCTGAGTTAGTTGAAGAAATCCTTGCCAGTTTCAATTTTCCTGACCGCCAGAAAATCGATGCCTTGTGGGCAAGAGAGGCTGAGGATCGTATAAACGCCTATGATGTTGGCGAGATCAATGCCTCCTCTGCAAAGAAGGTATTCGATAGGATTGATCATCCACGAAAATCATGAATGTCGTATTTCTTGAGGTGGCTGAGGCCGAACTTGGCCAGGCGATATTCTACTATAACAGTCAGAGTGAAGGTTTAGGATTTGAGTTTGCCGCCGAGGTCAGGAGAGTCGTTGGCCGGATCATTGAATATCCAAACGCATGGACTCCTTTATCTAAGCGAACACGACGTTGCAGAACTAACCGGTTCCCTTATGGTGTGGTATATCAAGTCAGGAATGATAGTATTTTAGTTGTTGCCGTAATGCATCTTAACAAGAATCCCTTGTCATGGAAATCACGACTTAGAGCAGAGTAGATATGAGTCAAGAAAGACGAGGAAAAATTGGCTTAATTCTAATAACTTCAATTCAGAATTTCTTGAGGCATACTTGTTATTCATAACGAGAACTGCTCTCATCTTCACGATTAGTACAGAAATTCATAATGAAGGCAACAATTCGGCGAACCATCGCATTAACCAGTCACAGGCGTTATGGGGCTGGCTTGAGTTATACCTGTGCTGGTTATGCACGCGTTGAAATACGCATAAGCCCAAAGCCAAACCGAACGGCAAATTTCACGACGCTTATCATCAGCAAAATCGCCGACTCCAAATTTTGATGACAATCTTCTGCAAGGTTAATCTCCGGAATAAAAGTATTCATATGCTGAGCTGATTCACTAGAATTCACCCGGATCTACTGCCGAAACAATTCAGAATGAGATCCTGTTCTTTCAAGAATTAGTTCAGTGGGAGTGGTCCTGTATATCAACAACCAATCCGGAGCAATGTGACACTCTCGATGATGATTGTAGGTTCCTGTCAATTTGTGGTCTCTCTTTCCAATGGGAAGAGCAATGCCGTTCGCAAGCAGTGAAATGATTTCTTTTAGCTTTTCAGTCTTTTTGCCTTGTTTCCTAATCCTTTTGATGTCCTTGTGAAATTGTCTGGAGGTAACCAGACCCAACATTATATCTCTAGACTTTTGTACATATCCTTAAGGTTCTTGTGGCGAGTAAGGTTTAATCCATCATCAGATTCTTCAAGCACTTTCTGAGTAAGCGCGTTCGGTATCGCCACTTCAAATGGAAGTCCATGTCGCAACTTAACCTGTTTGAAAAAGATATTAATCGCATCCGTTGTGGAAAGTCCCAACTCATGGAAGAGCTGTTCTACTTCTTGTTTCAGATCGGGTTCAATACGTGCTCTTACTGTTGCTGTTTTGCTCATGACTCACCTCTTTTCAAGAATATGGCACAATTGGGCTACGTCGTCAAGATGAAGAGATAAAGAAATCTGAAAAACAAATATATGAATTGCCTACTCTTGTGATCCAAACTCAAATTGGATATCATCTGCCTCAGAAACAAATGATTTAAGGCAAATAAAAATTTCAACAAGCGGCTGCAGTGGAATTGCCACCTGCTACTAACAAGTGAAGGCAATCCACTGAGCCTTAGCGTTCAGTTCATTAATAACCCCTGGCTAACTTAGCAAATATTTCCGGGCAAATGCTCAGCTGATACTTCGTATGCTCTGTCAATTCCCCGGACAGATCCGGACAATGCTCTGATGATGCTTCGCAAAGCCTGGTTGATTCCCAAGACAAATCCAGAATATGCGGTGATTGAAACCGTGAACTGTTTACTGGTACCCCCTCCCCCAACCAGGTGCATAATCCGGGCCAAACTTGCCACCGATTCCGGGCAAACTTACAGAGTAAAGCTTCCACTCTCGCCGGTCGAACATTTACAACCTCGCCGGAGATACCTTTCCAGTAGAATCGGTGATCCTCCGATAAATCATGAATCCCAAATCACATATCAAGACATAATTGATTCGGCATGCTCTGCTAATTCCCCGGTCAGATCCGGACAAAGAATCATGACGACAATTGTCTACTGGGCGGCCTATCGCCAACTGTGAAGATAATTATCCTTGAGAGCTTAGATTCCGAACAAAGAATGAAACTGGAAACCCAGTTGATTCATATATATCAAGGCAATCCCGAATGATCTTACAGCAAGCCCTTGTGATTGGCGATATTGGGCATTATCATCTCATGTGTACGGGAACAAGGCTCAAGACAACAAGAAACTGAACAATCGAATGCAGTAGAACAGTGGGAGTTATCGCCAATAAACTGGATATCACTGTCTACTGATTCGAAGCGTTCAGTTCGTAATCTGCTTCGGGCTTCTCTAAATTAAAATAATCCGAACAATGCGCTACTGATGCCTCGCAGAACCTCTGTTAATTCTGAAAAAGATCAAGAATCACAGATGACAATTGTTCATCTGTACAGCCATTGCTGATTGTGAAGATAATCGTCTATGAAAACCTGTGATCCTAACAGTAATTGAAAGAGTGAATTGTTTACTACCCCGTTGTGGATGTTTTTGGAGCTGTCGCTGGATATTATGTGTGACAGTTTTCACAATCGTACGATCTATACTTGTGAGATTTACCAGTGATAACCAATAACAAGACCTGAATGTGTTCCTCCGGCTTCAACCTCAGAATCGTCGAAATCAATAGTCGATTTGGAATATCTGGCACTAAGACCAAGATTAAAATGCTGACTCATTGTCCAGTAGATTCCTCCACTGATAGCAAAGCCAGTACCTGATTCATCCAATGTTTCAGACCGAGATTCAAAATTATTTTTCTGTTCTACTGAAATAATATTTATCCCTGTTCTTACAAACGGCCTGATCGTGGAATTCAGTGCCCATGTTTTACCGGCTCCAAGGAAAAATTCACTAGTGGAAACTTCAATATTAACTCCTAGAACCTCTGCCACATCCATTGAGTACAACGATTCGAATACAACACAGATAGGCCAATCATTTTTCTTGATATCGAAGAGAACTCCACCTTCTGCCTGCTCTTGGAATTCATCCATCCAATCATCAGAATCAAGGTACTTCATTCCGAGAAATGCATTGATATTGCCGGTCCAGTTTCCAGGATGGGCACTTGCGTGAATTGTTAGTAGTGCTAGGGTTAGGCTGTAAAGAGTAATTCTATACATTAATCCCTCATTTCATTCAAGGAGTATGTTGAGTAACAGTTTTTGCGATAGTATTATGTCTGGTCTTTCTTGCTGCTCTTTTTTCTAAAACCATATCGATACGGTTTATTGTTGAAGACATTCACAGTATTGTGTATTGATATTAACGCACTTACGATAAGCCCGATAATGAGATATTGCGGCTTGCCAAGCTTCCAGTAGATGAGGAACCCGGGAAGTATGAATCCCAACCAACAGGATAATTGAAATGAAATGACCGCACGGAAGTGCTTAGTGATTCCTTCAATTGCATCCTTTTTGCGATACCAAATAATTACTGATGGCAGGACAAGAAGAAATAAGCCACTCAAATGAACAAGTGCAAGCCAATTATTCATCCTTTCTATCTTCTCATTATTAACTTCATCTGAATCCTTTTCCATGAACATTCGAAAATCAACATCCAATGCACTGGCTATCACCTGAAGTGAATACGCTCGAGGATCAGCTTCACCATTCTCAATTCGTTGAATTGTTCTCGTTGATAAATTTGTCTTCTCAGCAAGCTTCTCCTGGGTCAAGCCTTGTTCGAGTCGCAACTTCCGTATTTTCAGTCCATTTTTCATTTTCAATCCTTTTGTTTTAAGCAGCAGTTTGATTTCATTCTAGAATAACAATGTTCTGAGCGATAACGCAACTACAGGCGCACGACACTTACACGACATTTGCATAAAACGAAAGGCATCAAGGTAGTGCAACCTGCAATTTTCAACCATTATCGACAGTGAGATATCTTACAGGAAATCTTGGATATCTAAATAGTGAATTAACGAAACGGCAACTTGATCGATTTCATTGAAGAGGAATTAAGGATATCAAGGCATAATGAATTCCAGATGCTCTGCTAATTCCCGATCAGATCCGGACAAAGAATCATGACGACAATTGTCTACTGGGCGGCCTATCGCCAACTATGAAGATAATTATCAATGGGAGCTTGAGATCCGGACAGAATGAAACTGAAACCTCGGCTGATTCATTTGTCAAGGCAAATTCCGGATGATACTCCAGCAAACCCTTGTGATTGGTGATATTGGGAATTATCATTCTAGTGTAAACGATAACAAGGCACAAAACGACAAAAAACTGAACAATCGAATGCAGTAGAACAATGGGCGTTATTACCAATAAACTGGGTATCACTGTCTACTGATTCGAGACGTTCAATCTGTAATTTACTTCGGGCTTCCCTAATCCGCATAATCAGGACAATACTCAGATGCTACTGCTGAACATCGGTTAATTCTTAATGCATGACCGAAAAGCAAATTTGGTCTCTCTATAGTCTCATTCTCTCACATGTGTTTCCTTTTTATTCTTGTTTGCTGATTGCACTTTCTGCTTGATATGCCTTTTTTTCTCGATTGCTTGAAAGTAATAACTAAATGGTTTACCGTAATAAATTATTGCTCTTTTCTTGTTCTGATTCCTTGGAAGAATGGGATTTTCTGTTTTTGCTAATCTCTTATCTAATTTTCTTATGAGCTTATTCCTACAGGCATCCAATCGCTTCATTTGTATTCTAGAATACTTGTTATCATTTAAACACTTGAATCCATTTATCCAACACATCTCATTGCATACATTAGTATAATTATGCAACCTAATTCGTCCCACTGACATCTGTATCAACCTATTGATTACTGATTCCTTTATTGTCCTGTGGCTTACTCTCGGTGTAGTACGTATTGTTCCAATCACCTCTTGTACAATCTCATACTGCTTTTTCATCTCTTTCTTCAAAGATTTTCTTCTAACTCTAATATTGCCATTAAAGTGTATTTCATAGCCCACAAAACCAATCCAAGGAATTTTGCCTGAGGGCCCCCATTTATATGGTTCCTTCGATTTAACTTCCCAAAATTCTTTACTATATTCTTTTATTCTTATAGCTTTATGTGGTAATAATTTAATCTTCCTAAGCTCTCTCTCGTATATTTCTTTGTACTCTTTGCTGTACTTCATTCTATCATGCAGTATTATCATATCATCACAGTATCTTACATAGATTAATTTATTGTCTTTATTTTTTAGAATTGCTTTATCCACTCCGTCTAAATATATGTTTGCAATCAACCCAGATAGCGCACCTCCCTGAGGTACTCCAATTCTTGCTCGACCTGGCTTTTTGTAAATTCCTTCGCTCACAAGATCCCTTTCGACCCACTCGAATTTGTACCCCTCAAGATGATTGCTAAAGTATATCTTGCATTTATTTAATGAAAGTACATTTCTCTTGAAAACGTATGATCGTAAGTATTCGTGAAAGACTCGTATGGCATTTTTGCTGATTTCCCCCAGCTCGGGATTCTTTTTAACTTTAGCTACAAACCTTTTCAACTTCTGCTTCAATATTGAGTGATTAACCGTGTCGTAGAATTTTTGAATATCACATTCGGTAACCCACAAATCACCCTTTGTCTTGTTACGTTTCGCTACAAGAACTTCAAATGCTTCATGATGATTTCTCTTTCCCTTGGATTCATTTTTTGAGTGCTGTGATCGAAACGCGAACGAGCATTCCTCGAAATATTCATCGAAACATTCTGTTAGATACTTATTTGTCAAAGATATAGCTATTCGAGCAGATATTGGATATTTAGCGATAGGTCTGCACGTTTTCTTTTTCTCATCTTTTACAATGGGGATAATTTGGGGCGGAGGTATATGTGCATCCTTATTACTAGCATAGTTTCTAACCTGATTAAAAAAATCCTCCTGAATCTTCAAGAATGGAGCATCAGGCTCGTTCTTCCTGCACCAATTTACAGTCAGTTTCAGTATTAACACAGTCTTGTCAAGAGTATTTATTGGGTGATTATCCCTCGTACGACGTCTTTGAGAAAGTTTCTTCCATTTAGCCCGAGAAGGAAAGAGGCTGAACAGTAATATATCTTCTTCCGATGGTTTCACTGCATGTAAATATTCTTTATTCCCATTTACATTATATACCAACTGAGTACGGTTTCTTCTCTTGGCTAGTTTTGCTCTATATTTGCAAATATAGTGCAATATGTTGTCGTCAGCAAAATATTCTAGATATGTTTTCACAGTTTATTCATGGCAGAATCAACTCCGGTATACTGGAATACACCAGTGTAATTTACAGGTACAGAATTGCACACAATCCAAGCTCTTATTCGCGAAGTATAAAAAGCTAATATAGTAGAGTTACCTCTCTTCAGTGCTGATTCCGCCACGCTTTCTATTATAACCCTTCATTTGAGCCAAAAACAAGATGGTGCCCATGCTTACTTCATTTCTTGTATTGCCATAACAGTACTCTAGTAGATTTCTGCTTTTCTCCTCATCATGCATTGCTTCATCGAGTCGGCATAATCTCAGGAAATACTTACTCCCAACATCATAAGTGAAGAGATTAGAGATTGCATAGGCGGCTTTTACCCAATTAATGTATTCGCCAGTTATTGAAATTCTTCGTTTTTCGAGAAATTTTAGAACTGAACCCATGACACACCTATCTGATGGTTTGTTTTTCCCCTCTGTCTTATGTAATGAACTCCTATTATCGCTCAGTATTTTTGCTTTTCCTTTGGTTATTCTCGCAGTAAAACTATTCATGTATTCTTCATCATACTCAACATAAAATGCTCTTGCCTTCTCCTTCCTTAACAAAGTTGTATCGCTTGATAATATGCAGAGTCTAGTTATATCTTTTCCTGATGCATCAATCTGTATACCGTATTTACTCATTAGGTACGATTCTACCATTCTGAATCCATAGGCATGCCTTACATTAACTAGAACATCCCTGTACTCCTTGGTGTAACTTAATCTGACTAATCCTTTAATACCGTTCCCTGATGGTGAAAACCATGAAGCAATAATATACGGGTCACTGTCAAGGAGCCTCCGTGTAGTATCTATTTCACTACTAGCAATGTGATCGATATCTAACACCAATATTGACGTGTAATTACCTAAACAATCTTGTCTTCTATTGCTAATAAATAGCCCACTGAATGTTACAGCGGGGAGTCTTAATTTTTCAGCATCATACTTATCTTTATCATTATTACTGAGATAATTTCTTAACTCCGATATATTATCCTCATATAATCCTGATGTTATTGAATCTAAGACACCTTCTATTGTAACATCCTTTGATGGCGCCGACCATACATTCCTATGCCATGAAATACTCTGCGTTAGCATACATCCCTTTCACTCATACAACGTGGCTTGTGACTTACAGAAAAGATTTTCTTGGAGAATCAATAAAGAAAAGAGTGTCAATTCTTTCCGCTGTGGAATCTCTGTATCCTTCGCCAAACCTCCCAATAACCCTAGGATAAAAAGAATTTCGTACTTCACTTAGCAATTTATGGAAACGCCTAACTATCGCATTAACAAACTGATGGCGGAATACTACAGCATTACCTCCCTGTGTTACTAAATCGGGTATTTTCTGGGAATCAGGTACAGTAATTGTGCCTCCGGTATGTACAATGCAATGCCGAAGTTGCCATAATAACTTTATCTCTTTACAAATTTCATCTGAATAAAATGGATGAATATTGAGTAATATCTTGAAATACCTGTTTACTTGTTCTGGATTATGCCAACCTGTCAAAGCTGATGCGACTATACTTCCAGCGGCTTCTTTGGTTCCCCTGTAACCAACTATTACTTTGATTCCCAACTTTACATCAATTTCACGTAGATTCTTTGCTAGACTATCAATACTATAACCTGGGATGCTACATGTAAGGTCAAACAAGCAGGAAAAAACAGATCTTTGCATAAGTTCTAGGTTACTCATTAGAGAGACAAGAATTGGTGAAGCAATTTCCTGCATACTATGAATTGAATCTTTTGTATACTCATCCTGTTTAACCGGTTTACGAGGAAAATGCCTAAGACACGAGTTGAAAGAATCCGACAAATGCACTGACTGTACAAGAAATG